>Ga0209367_1005507_pt1 | contig 17565 bp, 7 predicted proteins | sample WorMetLIZISLAND2_FD_187412 | JGI IMG/M metagenome (GOLD analysis project Ga0209367, IMG submission 187412) | Marine gutless worms symbiont microbial communities from Max Planck institute for Marine Microbiology, Germany - Olavius geniculatus... ... | reverse complement strand
GTTTTGATACAGCTCACGAGTGTGACAGACAGACGGACGGACAGACAGACAGACGCCCAGACGATGGCAAAGACGCGCGAAGCATTCTGCTTTCGCGCGTAAAAATTGGCATTAGACCATACGTACTGAATGATCACTTGCAACGCAGATCAATTACTACAGATACTTTGCATATACATTCAGCGCAATGCTGCACGGAATCCAGAGAATTATGGTTCTGTGAGAGATAAAAGACGTCGCAGCAATATTCGCCCATTACGGAGGTAACAACAGTACAAGCCTAACTGTAGCACCAGTAGTTATCTCTTAGGCCTACAGGTCATCTTAGTAGACTACACGTGTAGGCATATATTGTACAATTGGGTAATGGTGGTAACTGGAATTATAAATATTCAGTTCTTCGTTGTTTGTGAACTTCACGCGAGATGTTCCGTCAGAAAAATGAGAAAATGCAGTGTCGACGTGCATGGTCGCTTACTGCAACAAGATAATGTTCATACGAACACTAAGTCTGTCCAATGCATTTCGATAGTTTACAGTATATGTCCGTATAAATATAATCAGTGAGCTGTTTAGACTGGTAAAAAATCAAACATGTTAATTTCAAATTGTACAGCAGCAATGATCCTTTTATCTTTATTTGTTACTTTAATTAAACAATAAACATTGTCAGTCACGAGACATTTCGATTCGTCACCAGCGCTTTACTATAAAAGGTCCATCGTCACCATGCGTCTATCTGGCACTGTTACGGAGATATGGCGCCTCGAAGATAATGGGGTCACAACCTTCACCTTTTGGGATCACGTGACGTCATCGGTCACGTGACCATTCGACTCCCGGGGGTCGACTTCCTATGGGTGGTCCATAGTGATCATGCGTCTATCTGGCACCGTTATGGAGATATGGCGCTTCAAATATTGGACGCACGAACGTGGACACAGAAAGAATGATGGAAGAAGAGAAAAAACGAAGAAAAGGGAGAAAAAGGGAAGAGAAAAAAGTGGAAAGAAAAAAGGAAGGGAAAGGGGAAAGAGAAAAGGACTCTGCTTTCACGCCTTCGTACAGGAAGACATACACCAGAGTTGGCATGGTACCGCAACAGAATAACGAGAAACCAAGATCAGCCTGAACCGGCCACATGTCAGCGATGTGGTCAGGCAGAAGAGACGCTGGTACGCTTAACGACTGAATGTCCGGTATTGAAAGATGCACGCAGCCACCGTTTCGATGAGGATGATCTCATCACTTTCTTGTTCAACGAACCTGAAGTAGCACTCAGTTACCCGAGGGATGCTGGCCTCACCGAGCTCGGTTGCGTATAATCCTTGATCGAGCGCCAGAAGAAAACAACAACAACAACAGAAAAGGAATGGAAGGTAAAAAGAAGGGAAAGGGAAATAGGAAGTGGAAAGGAAAAGAAAAAAAAAGAGATAGAGAAGGGTAAGGGAAAGGGAAAAAAGGGGAAGGGAAGGTAAAGGGAAGGGAAAGCGGAAGGGAAAGGGAAAGGGAAAGGAAAAGGGGAAGGGAAGGAGAAGGGAAAGAGGAAAGGAAAGGGAAGGTGGAAGAAAAAGAGCTTAACAAAAGTTGGACGCACGGACGCACGAACACTCAGGTGATTTTATACTCTGTCCAATGCTATGCATTGCATTGGACTGCAGACAACAAGTGCAGCATGTTCATTCACTCCACAAAGCCGCTGCAAACACGTGACTAAGCTTATAAGCCCAGCTCAACAGCAAAATACAATCCACAAACTCATGAGATCTTCCACCAGTTTATGTACGGTTCTGTTGAGTTGAGATTGTTTGCCAAATGCGATTTGGAATAGCCTATCGCCAAGTTCAGCTCGCGGTATATAGCGAAGTCGTTCGCTTCGTTTTCTCGATCAAAAACTTCTCGCCTCCACGTCGACTTTATCGGCCTTCTCATTTCCATTCAGACTACAAATCCACAATGCGCGTATATAGCCTACGTAATTCGCAACGGCTGGCTGGCTATAGGCCTACTGCTCGCGCTATTGATGATAAGGCGGATACGCAAAACGGTAGGTCGTAACAGGCTATATGGTGACTGTTATTTACTTACAACGTCGCCAACAAGCCGAGCCTTCAACATCAACGATCTACATACAGTAGCCTACGCATGTCTATGTCAAATGCCTGCCTCACTTATCGCAAATCGTCACCGGTACTTTTGCACCTGCTTCTACGAAGACTGGCTCGATGCAAATAAAATATGCTAGTTTAGTATTATGCGCATTAGAGGCTAATTTTAGCGCTGTGTGTTATTAACGTTTTACTTACTTACTTACTTACTTACTTAATGTCTTTTCAGCTATAGTTGTCGTACAATTTTTACTTTTTAGCGCTAAACTTCTGACAATAACGCCCGTTTTAGCTATTAATTCATGCATTCAAATCAATCCAATCATTCAAAAAAATCGCTGTTAAAGGCCAAGTCGCACCAAAAACGATATTGGCTAAATATGTGTAGAATGTAAAACTAATTAATAATAAGCTGATCAATTAAAATAAAACATCGTTTTAGATTAATTTCATTAAAAATAGTGCTGTGCGAACGGAATGGTGACGTCATCTAAAACGCTGTGGTTACGTCGTGTACAGCAGCGTGCGAGACTGTGTGTCGCTGTAGCATCGATGCAGCGCGCGCTCTCTGCAGAGAACTCGCTGGCGTTCTTGAACCAGAAGTCGGACGCTGTCGGCGATTGGTGCACGGAAAGGGCATACAGCCGGCATACTTCCGGTATAACAACGACATCTCGAAATGCAAGCTAAGTCTTTTTGGCCGGTGCCGCGCTCCATCGACGCTGCTAGGGTTAAGTTGACGCTAATAGTACTCGTAGTAAGTGACGTCACAGTTTCGTCACATTTGTCCACTTTAAAATTTATTTCTACAGTATAAAGATAACACTTGCAACAAAAAGATTAATAAATACTGACAAATTAGCATTTGATTAAGCCAATTAACGCTTTATCACAGTTACGTACAAGAAATTTGAGCTAATGCTCACGAGACGCTCAAAAGCCTATAGCAGTTCCTGTTCGCAAACTGTCAATCTACTTCCAGCCATTTTGTCGCAGTTCATTCTTGGAGTGTGCGCTGCAGCCGAAGATCGCAAAAATCAATAAAAATCCCTTACTTTGAAAGTTCAGGGTCTTTCAACGTCATCCATGTTGATACGACTGAAAAGCTCGTCACTATAGTGCTTGTTGTAATAACCAGCACACCCATGCCTATATGCAACCGTTTTCACGAAAGACTGGCCAACAACGGTAAAAAACGACTTTTACGGGAGTACCGATATTTGATGCCTTCGTGCGCAGGTTTCCTTGAACCTAGAAAATCGAGACTTGGACGGTCGAAATGTAAGTTAAATGCTGAAAATTTCATACGCAGCTTGTCCATGTTTATCTCAATTGCTTTCGACGCAATTCGCTCTTAAAATGTGTCTTGCAGCTCGAAATCACCAGAAAATAAATAAAACCCCTATTTTAGAGTTCTAGGTCATCCAAGGTCATTGAATTCGGTGGCAATCGAAAGCCACTGTGCGAAGTTCCTATTAGTGATTAATAGTAATCTAGGCCCTATCTCGCACCGTTATTGAGATACAGCGACTTACTGGCTAATAATCGCCAATTTTTTCCCACCCTTCTCATTCAGCGCCCTCGTTCGGAGTGACCTCCTTTGAATTTATGGAAAAGCTTTACGGTTCCTAAAACTAAAGTGACCAAAGTTTTCCAGGCAGCCGACGGTGAAGATTTGGTGATCCTAGCGTGCACCGTTTTTGACTGATCCACCCGTATGACAGACAGACAGACAGACAGACGGACGACGGACAGAATTGCGATGGCTAAGACGCGCTGAAAGCAGTAGTTGCTTTCGAGCGTAAAAATGATGCGACTTGGACTTTAAACACCAGGTAAGCTCTACTCTTGGGACTAGCTTAGCTCTGTTACGTCTGCTTAATCTTTTTATCCTCGACTGTAGTTGATGTACTGACGCTGTAATGCAAATGCACCGACGATTTTCTTGCGTAGAGTGACACTGCAAATTTTATACATGATGTGGTGTGACATATGGCAATGAGAACAGGATAATGTATAGTAGTCTCCGCACAGTGCAAAAATTTGCTTTATGTTTCAGTCTTCACGCGAGCGGTAATTACATCCAGCAAATTAATAATTTACACGACTAAAGTGCAAAATGAGCTGACGCAGGATGAGCCGATAGTCACTTTGCACTGCCAGTCACTCAGTACTTCGGCGATGGATCATCGCAGCGTTATAAATACTGTATCAGTTCTCACATTCTCGTGATGTGCGAGCTACGGCTGAGACAGTTACTCTGGTAGCAACAAACTTTTAAGCAAGAACTTTAAAACGTTTCTGGGCATCGTCGAAGTAAGCAGAGTGCGCCAATAAAGTGATCCGCAAAAATTCTTTCATAGTTTCTAAACAATTGCTTGGAGTTTTAACGCGAAATTTCACATACATTTATTATTGTTTACGCAGGCTGAGAGCATTTGATACTCTCTTAGGCCTACACTGTTGCAAAGTTACAGAATTTTTTGTGAGACAGCATCGTGATTTTGCACGTTCAAATACTTAATGCTGTGATGAGTTACGTGTATCGAAAATAACTGCAGTGGGTGCATCTTGTTGTTTGTGAAGTCAAAGTGACGTAAACGTTATAAACAAGTCCGTAATTTTTTTTTGCTTTTTTAATCACATTTATTACAATTTCTCGCCAAAGCTGAAATCCGTCGCTAAACTCCAGCAAACACTGCAGGTGATCTGGAACAACTTTCCACCAACAAAGCAGTTAAAAACTTCAACAAAAGATTAAACGCATGCGTAAAAGCTGCGGTAGACGCTTATTGACAATTCTGTTGTTGTTAGAATGACAATGATTTTTATTCTGCAGCGCAATTTGTATTGCTCATAGCACTGTTTGATGCACGTTTGATGCATCTCATTAAACCAGTCATTCATTCATTCATCAAGTATCGTGCGCCGTTCAGAAATGACGACGTAGTTACAAGAAAAATTCAGTAACTTTGTCGCAGTTAAAGAAAATGAAATGCCCATTGGCATTTTTACGTAACCATCAATAGGTGACACGCGTACAAAATCTCGCGTTAAAATTTCACGCGGTTGTTCAAAAAATGTGGCACAGATTAAGATAATTACTTTTTGGCGCACCGTGTCTACGTGTACGCTAAAAGGAATTAAATTCGTTACGTTAAAAAGCATGCATATTTGGAAAAAAATATTTTTTTACTCTACGCGTATATGATTCGCGATTCAAACGTGCGTGTGGCAGCTCGGAATAATGTGAACTTTAAATATGCTGATCAACAATTTGGATCAGGACAAATATGGATATCTGTGAATCCGTTCGCGGACAAGAAAATTAACCGTACGACTTCGGCATGGCTCCTGATGGACGTTTAGCGACACTGGCGAAAGAAAACCAGAAACATATAATGTTTGCTCGATGCCGACATACTGCATGCGGCCGTCTGACTGGCCTTCTACCATCTGAGCTGAGAATTAGCAGACCGGTTACTCCTGACCTGGAAAATACTCTACGCCGTTTGGTTCACGAGTTCGGTTATATGGTATGAAACAGACGAACGAGAAAGACAGCCATGCAATCTATTAAGACAACCGCATAATCATATCAAACGCTATGATTCGTATAGGAAAATATCACATTTCTTGATCGACGCGTGTTGCGCAAATGTAGGCGTAGTATATAAATCTGAGCAAATTACGTGCAATATAGTTTACACTGGCATTTATCAATAATGTTGTATTACTTCTTGCGTTGTTTTTCTAGCTTTCATTAATTGTTGCAGGCCTACGTTTAATTCGGCCTAGTTAAACATCACCGTTTCTAAAATTGTGGTGACTGAAGACTGACACATTAATATGGCATCGACTCGTCGGGCGACGCGCTGGGAGACAAAGACATATTTATATGTGTGTTTGTGCGCCATGAGAGAGACCAAGAAGACACTACAGTGTATGTGCGCTGGCAGCCGCGTATGAGCGAAGTCGGTCGCGTGGCACTCACGATCAATAGGCTAGCCATTCGACAACGACGACGACGACGCCACCCATGCAACCAACGCCGCTTGCCCAGTCGCTCATTCCAACGACAGACGAACACACAAACAGAGAGCTCAACGCGCCTGTGCCCAGTTGCCATGGCAACCAATATATGATGACGTCATCAGTGGCGCAGCAACGGTGTGAGGAAGCCCCCCTGCTTTAACAGCAAGTTAAGAGCTCTCACTCAGTTGCAAGGCTGAAAAGGAGAGCTGCGACATGCAGTGAGGTTCTGGGTTGGGTAAAGATCCCACCAGCTATAGGGAGACAGGAAAGCACTGTAAGCTTCTCCAGTGCATGGGATCTGGGGCCAAGCCCTAGCAACCAAGTGTTTTGACGCTTTTGTGTTTTCATATGCATGAGCTCCTTTGCGATAAAAAATCGTGTGAGCACTGCAAAAGTGCGTCGTCATTTCACTCATTTGTGTCACGCGTACAAGAGACAATTATTTTTTTGCTTCATTTTTTTTGCGTCGCTCCGCTAGGGGAACTCGTGAGCTCGGGGCCCCGGTTCATTAAACCGCCTGAACCCACGGTTTCTATGTCACGGTACGGTAGGCCTACGGCATAAAACACATGCATGAAGCGCCGACAACGCGCGGGCGATTGGGTCACCAAAATCTGACACCGGCCCACGTTTTGTTTATTCTAGCATACATAATTATGCTACAAGACAAAAGATTTCAACAAAACTGTCGTCAGTATAATACCGTTTCAACTCAAAGTACGTACATCGAAAATTATTCCGTAGTACAAAACCGGCAGCTGAACTTCATGGCTGTGGAGCTTACAGCGTTTCCCAGAGAGCCCAGATCCTCTAACTAGACTGAATAATTTCGGGATCCAAAAGATAAAATTAATGGGAACAGAAATGGAGAGAAGGAATATGAAAAGAGAAAGTCGGAAGAGAAACGGCCAACGGTAGGTTTTTAAACATTGGCGCCTATCGCACTTGGATAAGGTCTACAGTTTCGGCCAGGGCGTATAATAGAAAAAAGGCTGCTATGGTAAAGCCTACATTATACAGTCAGTTGGCATCGTAGCGAGAATATGACGTCAGAAGACGCCCGGGCATTGCCACTGCTACAATGTATCTATCGAGACAAAAACACCACCAGCAGCAGCAGCAGATGCAGCTGCAGCCATGGATGCAGTTCTATGAAGAAGTGGGGAACGCCTAGCAATATTCGGTGGCGAAAGGCACCAACAATCCAACATCTTGCTTAGATTTCTGCATTTTTGCACTATGTTGTAAAAATAAAATATGCAAAAAATTCAGGATTGACAACTAATACAGATTTATTAGCTACAGAAACTGTTTAAAATAAAATTAAACACCAACATGCGCATAGAGACAACGAACATGATCGAGTGACCGAGTTTACATTTTAGCACAATATTTGGGGGATGGCGTCCCCCTTTGTCTCTCTCCCCCACCATATTCCTGGTCGCAGTAATAATGTCGACAGCGTGGCAACTTGCATACGATTGGTTTACTGACCAGTCAGGCAGCGCCGTATCTATACGCCGATGACCTTGGCTAGTGCTTGCTTGCGTGCTTGCACACAGTTATTCAACTCAATCGGTTATTCAGTCAAGGACGACCAACGGGTCGAGCAAAACAAACGCAACACGTCGTCGCTTTCACGGCCTTCGCGCAACGCAAAAAAACGACGAGTTATGACGACGGCGTAAACACAAACACCTCGCCGTTTCACTGTCACAATAGCCAACGCTGCCCTGCTGTACGCTTGTATATCTGCGAGAAATTAGAGCAAACGTAACGTGACGTGACGGCAAAGCTAAGGCATTCGAAACAGCCAGATCAATTTCAGGCCCCTATGTCAAGCATAATGTCAAGAGAGGCCACCAAGGCGGAAACGCTTCGAGCGACCAGACTCCACCAGTGTCAAAACCAAACCACCATTAACGAACTTGATACAGTGCTGGTAGTAGGACTACGTGTATGCGCCTTAAAATGAAAAGCTACTTGCATTATGTCACGAGCAAGGTCTTAGGAACAAGACTTACTTCGTAGACAGCGATCATCAGGACAACTCTTCGACAACATGTCGCTACACTATACCTTGCGTGCGCATACTGAAGAAAAGATTGTCACCAAGCTCAGTTCGCGAGTACCAAATGTTATCGTCACGAACATCCCGTCTCGTCGAACTCACTGAACTCGAATTCGGACACGGATAGGTGAACTCGACAACATCATTGCATGTTCATTAGGCCTATATGGATCTCTGTTAACTCTCTGCAGACAGACTAAACCAAAGTTGGTCCACAATGTTTCGCAGAGCCGTCTCATTGCTTGTGTCAGGTCCATACGAGTGGCTACAACATGAAAGACTAAAACTAAAACTCACATGCCATTTTGTTTCAGACATGATCACGTAGGCCTATAGGCCCCGCCAAAGTGCCCAAACTAGCTAGAAAAAATCGCAGAAGTGTTGTAGGCTTTGTTTTATTTTTGCACGTAACATGGCTTGACTTGACTCGAGCCTTTCTCGCTGCAGGCTTAGCCCCACTATCGACTGTCTTTCTTCATTCATTTCTGTCGGCATTTTTCTATGTTATAAATGTACAAAACATTAGAAGTCGCCGTTAACACAGGGCTTGAACTACCGTTCAGCCTGTGATATAGTGTACATTCTAAATGAAGATCGGTACGCGACGCAATCAATACATGGCGTCTTTTGTCTTCCTCTTTTCCTTCTTCCTGACAAGAAATCTTGGCTGCCGTTTTTTTCCAAACCGTTATGCCTCCGCATAATGTTGGAGTATTTCAACTTTCTACTTTTTACACTTGGAAGAAATCTTCTTTTTTGCCCTGAGCAACTTTATCGTAACCTCGTAATCATACAGCAAGCAGGCAGCAGATCGCCTGACTGACGGACGTAAGTACGGTATTAACCAGATCGCTGTCGGTGACAGGTAGACGCTATGCAATCATAAACACTGCGTTGATAACTTGCATTCCATGCAGACTGCAGTGACAGACTGATTGACAGCTATTTATTGTCGAGTGCAGTATAACTCACACGCTCTCAGCTTCTCATGATCTCATCGCTACTGTTTAGGTAGCAGCGTCTGTCTGGCAATTGCGCGCCTTTACCACGTGACATTTCCAAATCAGCAACCGATCAACAGCGCGCAGCCCATAGTGACCAAAATATATATATATACTTGAAAAAACAAAAAATTCACATGACATTGTATGGACATAACACGGCCAGTGGCGTCGTGGCAATCGCCCCACCCCCTAAATTTTAGTTCGTCTTATTATCGGAAATTTTTCGTCCCAAATTTGGGGCTAAAATATCCAATTTCGGAGAAATTTATGTGAAAAACTCAAACTTTTACCACCCATAATGTCCTTTGTCGGAAATTAGCAACTGTCTGTTAGAAAACTGCAACGTCTGTCAGTCCCTCTTATTTGCTAACCCATGCAGGACGCCGCTGTATGCGGAGAAAGAGAAAGCAAGAGGTAGGCCGAAGAAAAGATGAATCGAAAGAAAAAACGACAAACTTCGTGGAAGCTAAATGTGAACAGAAGCGCAGCAGTGATTCTCACTATCAGTGAAACGTGTTCAGATTTACTGGCACCTAGCACGACGCTATCACGTCACGCGGAGAAAAGCGTGCGTGTGAGTGTCCACAAGGGAAGGATCAACGCCGCGACCATCCGATGGTTTACGCCTTCGCACTGTAGACCCTACAGCGACAGTGAACATACGTCTCGGCTGGCTCTCAAGTTGAATGTCGCTTTCACATGCTAAACGCACATATAGGCCTTATCTTCACCTTACCGGCCCATATTATGTTTTTAAATGTCCGCACTTTCAGGTCCTTGCGTTCCCAAAAACGTCCGAGTTTATTCAAGTCCCTGCTGTGCTGCTCGAGACAAGCTTATGCTCGCCGTTCCATTATTAGCTAGGCCTATCTCTGTAAAAGTTATCTTTATGTCCGCTTGTCTGTTGCATGGATCACTGCATAAAATGATAAACAACATTTTGTAGAATTTTGTGAAGTGTTGGAATACGAACCAATATAGGAATGATTAAATTTTTGTAGCAATCCAAGTTCTTTAATAGATTCTGAACCAAGAATTCTTCATGCCATTAAGAGTTATCGCGGTTGTATTAAGGTCCATCATTATAAAACCTCACAAAGCCCAAGCAGGATATATACGGGCGCTCGCATATGTGCATATTGACTTCATTTATGAGACAAAGTTGTCAGAGCAGTTGCGTAGACAGAGAAGTGAATCGGGGGGGGGGGCTTTCCCTTCGCCTTCTTTCCCCCTGCTTTCTCTTCATCCCTTGGAAGCAGCACCCCTAAAATCCAGCTAGGAGGTCTGGGAGAGCGCTGTGAGTTCCCTCAGCGGAGTCGGAGGCGGAGCTCCAGTTAAAATCGAATTTGGTGCATATAGCCTTAAAACATGAGGTATGGTGGCAACAATTTTTAACTATACTCTTGAAAATCAAATAGCCAAATTCAGTGCAGTTAAAAGTGTGGTTATTGCTTGTCTGGAAATTGGGGTGCTGGGCCCCCTGTACTTCATTGTCTACGCCACTGTGTCAGAGAATATTGTTTTTTTATTGAAGCACGCGGCAGTTGCGCATGGTCAGGTTTATGTCGTGCACAAAATAATATTGTCTCTCACGCTTTCGTGGACTCAGAATTATTGTGTGCGGTGCGCTGCCTGCTTGTAGCAATTATCTCACATCTGTGAAGAGCGGCAGGATTAATAGATGTCTAAAACGTAGGATAATATGGTTTTCTTAAGGTTTTGGTATAGTTTATGTTAGTGTTTTTTTGAACATTGTGCCAATAAGCCAATTTATTTAGGCTACCTTGGTACCAAATTCCAGCCATTGTCTCAACCAATTCCTTCCTCCAAGTCCAAGCACACCTTCTAAATAAGTAAACCGCCTTTAAAAAATTGTGTCATTCGCACAGCACAAGCACCACACGAATGACACAATGTCCGTAATATTATTGCTATAACTTGACCATATTGTTCTAACATTTTTCTCTGTGACACTCTTGCACGTGTGCGTGTCACGTGTACCTGTCTGGCGTTCTGAGATGACGTTTGACCAACCTTCAGCACAAACTTAATGTTTACTGTTTACGAAAACTTTCAAAACATCGTACGTCTGAGAAATTTATACGCTGTTAATTAACCCTACAGAGCAGGCGACTGCAGCGACAGCAGTAATGACTGCAGCAGCTGCATGGTCAGTACGAACTTACGACGCATCCACAGACAGAAATACAGACAGACAAATAAATAACGACGAAGAGAGATGAAAGAAAGACGACACATACATTACTTCTACCCCGACTGCGTTACGCAATGCCTAAGAAAAGGCTAAACAACCAAAAGAGTAGGTGTCAAACGTATGTTTTTTTAGGGCCAGAATGTCGCAAAATCGACGGCGGATGGGGTTTCGTCTAAGACTCATTTTAAGAACGTACGGCTCTACCCATATCCTTTAATTTGGGAAAAGCCACCCCCACCAAAAAAACGGGAAACGGAAGTAGGCCCCCTAGTGGTAGATTGGATTACATTAATTTCAAAGGACGCTGCCATTTTACTTGGTCTTCCGTCTAGAAGACTTCCGGACCGCTGTCATCGGCAAGCTGCACGCGGTGGCCGTGCGGCCGGCGGCTCTGGTTAGTGACGAAAAGCGCATTAGAGGCGTGTACGCGAAATGCGCTATACAAATTGACACCTTTTTTTACCGTTTTAGGCCTATGGACAGTTTGTAAGCGCCATTGCCTATTCTGTCTTTTGGAACATGTTCTTTAATATATCGTGCACTGCCGTATAAGTATATACACGTAGCAGCAGGATATTTCTATGGCGCACAAAACGACTGCTTATTGCATGAAACTCATAATATTTCGGTGCGTCGTTCACCGTTAAGTCTAAATTATGTTCGCATAGCTTCATGCCCCCAATCGCAGCCTGGCGACGCCACCGCTGAGAACTTGAGAAGAGAACTTACGAGCGACTTGTGGACAAGAGTTGGCAGTGAGATGCGGCGCGCCGCGGTGTGACTGGAGTAGTTGTTCGTAGCTGACGCGCTGGCTCGTCGACGCTTCATCTCCGACGATCCAGACGTTCTATTCGCCGCGCCGCCAGCAGCTGGACTGTCCTGCATCGCCACTGCACTGGATGTTCCACTGCCGCTGCTGTTGTCTGCCACGCTCTGACTTGGCGATCTCTCACTGTACCGTCTGTCCTGTATCGAGGACGCTTCACTGCCGCTGTCTGTGCTTAGCGACCTCTCGATGTACCGTGCCGTTAGGACCCCCGCCAATCCGCCGGCGTAGACGAACAGTGGTCTCAGCGAACACGGAACGGCGTCGTCTAGTAGTGTATCGGTGAGATAGCGCGCTGTGCTGATCAGTCCGACCACGAGCGCTCCGTCCACGACATCCAGTGACGACAGAACGCAGACCACACTGGCGCCCGTCAGCACGCCCACCGTCAGCAGAGTGTGTGGGACCGCCGCCGTGGCAGAGTCGTGGTGGTGGTTGACGTCACCGGCAGACCTCAGGGCGTGTCGGAGAGCCAGTTCAACCCCGCAGCACGTCGCGAAAAGCGAGCAGACGGACGTGTTGGACCACAAGCGGCGCAGTCGCAGCGCCAAAGCGCAGAAGCCGCACGACACGCTGAACACGGTGACGGCGACTGCACAGGCGCGGTGAACCGTTGGACCTGCGTCACGCACCGCCAGCTGACAGCCGACCACGACCACGGCGCCCGCCAGCGCCGCATGAACTCTGAAACCACCTCCTCCTTCACCGCTTCCAGACCGCAGTCGCTCCATCACCCAGTCAATCAGTCCAATCGCAGCGCCCGCTGGTCCAGGCTTCGTGTTGTCCTCGGGTGTCGCCTCGGGGTCGACAGCGAACGTGACGGAAGCACCGGTCCGCGTCGACGACGATGTTGACGATATGCAGTTATGTAGGGCAGAGCGGTTGCGAAGGACACTGGGAGGAGCCGCCATGTTTCACTCAAACAAAACGACACGACAACAATCGCCAGTCGTCGTCCCCACAATATGCCGCTGTCTCCATGAAAGCGATTGAGACAGGCCAGCACACTGCACACGGTGCGGTGTGTTGTGTACGCAGCGCTCACGGCAACTAGGGCATGCGGCTGCTGCTCCTCGCGATTTTTTGTGCTATTTGTTCGGCTCCATTCGCTAGACGCCGCCGCGGCTTACGGGCTAAAGGTCAACAGCTGATCGCAGGATGCGCTTAAAAAATTAACAAGAGGGGGCGCTAAAATGCAGGACCGGAAAATGCAGGACTGGAACATGTTGGACAAAAGTGCAGGGCTGGAAATTGCAAGACTAGAGAATGACAGACTTGAAAACGGCTTAGTAGCCTACTGTTTTGAAGATATAGGTTTATTGCGAGAACTGCGTTGCCGGTAACACGTTGGAGAGCAGTTTGACCCTATTGAAACGTGCTTACTTCTAGACTGTAATGAACGATATCCAGTGTGAAACAGCATGTGATAAATGGGTGGAGACAAAGTAGGCCTATGTCACGCTCGATTGGAGTGACAATATAACACTCCAAGAGAAATTGGCCTATGGCCTAGGTCATGAATGAACGAGCGGTATATAGAGAGGCATAGGCAGGTGTCGAATAATCTGACAGATCTACTTAATTTTTACGCGCGAGAGCTAGCATAGCTATTGTAGCTATAGCGCGTATTTGCTGGTAATTCTGTCTTGGTGTCTTGTGTCTGTCACGTCCCGGTACCGTTCCAAGCCCAGGTAAGACAGAGACTTCGGGTTTTTACCATATGATAGCCTAGAGTCTAGTATTTTGTGACAAAATTTCATGCCGCTGAGTGAAGGGGAACCCTACGAATGAGGGGGAGGAAGAGGGGCACCTAGCTTAAAAAGGCGTTATTCTACCATTATTGGCTCCTTTAATGTGAAAATGGTTGCAGATAGGCACAGACATGCTGCTTATCATAACAAGTACTGGCGACGAGCTTTTTATGATTGTCAACATTGATGACCTTGATTGACCTTGAACCCTAAAAATAGGGGTTTTAGTTATTTTTTTGCGATTTTTGGCTGCAAAAGCTTGAATTGCGACGAAATGGATAGCGATCAGACCAAAATTACAATGTGTACTTGCGAACAGAAACTGCTATAGGCTCTCGCGCGTCTCCTAAGCATTAGCTCAGATTTTTTGTAATGTATGTAAGATGGAAAAAAGTGCTTACTGCACGATTCCAAACAAGAAATCTGAGCTAATGCTCATGAGACGCGCGAGAGCCTATAGCAGTTACTGTACGCAAGTAATCTTAGTCTATCTCCATACATTTCGTCGCAATTCACTCTTTTGCAGCCAAAAATTGCCAAAAAATCACTTAAAATCAATATTTTTAGGGTTCAAGGTCATTTAAGGTCATCGATGTTGACATTTCTAAGAAGCTCGTCGTCAGTGCTTGTTATGATAAGCAGCATGTCTGTGCCTATCTGCAACCATTTACACGCAAGACAAGCAGTTATAGCAGTTTCTGTTCGCAAGTAATCTGCTACAACAGCGGATAAATAACCACTTTTTTGAGGGGTAACCCTCTTTGACACCGCGTGCTCAGGCCTCTTTGAATATGGAAGGTCCGGACTTGGACCGCTAATATCTGCATTCCATGCTGAAAATTTTATATGCAGGTTGTCTTGTTCTATCTCCAGCCATTTCGGCGCAATTTACCCTTGAACTGCGTGTCGCAGCCCAAAATCGCGAAAAATTTACTAAACCCCCTATTTTATGGGTTCAAGGTCATTCAAGGTCATCGATGTTGACATTTCTAAGAAGCTCGTCGCCAGTGCTTGTTATGATAAGCAGCATAACTGTGCCTATTTGCAACCATTTTCACGTTGAAAAGCCAATGGCGGCAGAATAACGCCTTTTTAAGGGGTACCCCTGTTTCGCCCTCTCGTTCGGGGGACCCCCTTTACCCAGCGGCATGAAATTTTATCGCGAAAACTAGAGACTTTAAGCTATCATATGGTGAAAACGCGATGTCTCTATCTTGCCTGGTCTTGAAACGGTAAAGGGTTGTGACGGACGGACAGACGGACGGACAGACAGGCAGAATTACCGTAGCTATTACGCGCTATAGCTAGCTAGCTATGCTATCTCTCGCGCGTAAAAATCGCGGTTATATAGGCCCCTAATTATGTACCGTAGGCCACGTGTCCGAGGATAAGCTGCATAGAAAAGTGAAGAAAAGAGGAACCCTGATATACCTCAAGTGTTACTACGAACATTTTATTCATTATGACATTGGCTATTTGTAAGTTATAGGCTTCATAAAAATATTGGCAAAATGTGCTGTAAAGCTTTAGCAACTATAGCATAGGCTTAGTTAGTTTATATCAACAGTAGATCTATCGAGATGGGATAAAAACTTATTAGTAGCTTATAGACGTATACCCACTGAATAAAATACCGTTTTGGACCTAGAGTAAGCCTCATAAGGACATAGACTAATTCGTTACATTGTTGTGCCTTATTAGTGCATCTGATTAATTTTATTCTGTCACGCATTGCTACTCCGTCAAATTCCAGCCCTGCACTTTCGTCCGACATTTTCCAGTGTTGCATTTTCCACCCCCGTGATTTCTTCGGTTCGTCATTTTTCAGTTCTGGATTTTCAAGCGACCCAACAAGAGGAGAGGCAAGCTTATCGCTGCAACTAGAACCCGCGTCATGCAGAAAATTAAAATAGTCAGTCCGTCGGCCGATCCGAAATATTCTGCGAATAACGAACCGCAAGCTGACGCTCCGTACTGCAGCGTATCCGCTTATGTAGCACTTTAGTCGACTGTACTTACGTAACGGTCGAGTTTATGGTACGAGTTGTCGTCTGTCTGTCTGTCTGTCTGTCTGTCCGTCGTCTGTCACAAATGTATTGTGACTCCAATTTCTGGCTATGCCTATATAAGAGTAGGGAACGTTTACACTAGGCTATAAACCTTGGAACAAGTTGGAAGATTTTTTGGGAAATAAGGGGGAAATGAAATATTACTATTATTTAGCATTTTTGATATATATAGGCTTACGCTATCTTACAAGGAGAAGTGTTATGTGACGCTTAGAATGCACCGAATCCGTTTTTCGCCAGGGCTCCGCCCCGAACCCAACTGGGGGAGCTCACGACGCTCCCCCAGACCCCTAGTCGGCTGGCGAGTGAGATACCCCCTCCCCATTCCCACCCTGTTGACGCCTATATACGGCGCCATACGGCGCCTCATTCTCGGCGCCACATTGAGTTAGGAGGAGAACTTGCTCCAAGTACTTGGGGGATAGTCATAGGCGGATTTAGGGGAGGGGCAAAAGGGCCATGTCCCCCAAGATGCCAAAGTCGCCCTTTTTGCTTTGCATATGCAATGCATTGTATAAATGTATACAGTAAAGCTAATAAAATTTATAATCAATATATGCATTTTAGGGGGTTTTCATGCCCCAAAAAGCGTTTGCTTCCAGGGCTGCGCAGGTGACCGGCTTCTACCTAGCCTAGTTATTATAAGCTGCATTATCTGAAATCTGAGCCGTTTATAACAAGGCTAGCTTCTACCCAAGAAGTTCACCTTTGTTCTCGGCTTTCGGCCTCAATTTTTGGCCTTGTGATTCCAATTTCTGACTACGCCTACGTAAGAGTAAGCAACGATAAACAACAAATAACGCCAAAGGCGTCTACACCGTGCAAATGCTCCAAGAAAAATAGAAGGGAGATTTTTTTTGGGAAATTAAAGGGGAAGTTGAATATCATTACTGTTTTACATTTCTGATATATTTATGATATCTTGCAAGCAAAAGTGTTCTGTGATGCTTAGGACGCACCAAATTGGTTTTTCGCCTGGGCTCTGCCTCGGACCCCGCTGGGGGAGCTCACGACGCTCCCCAGACCTCTAGTCAGCTAGGGAGGGGGATACCCTCTCCCCATTCCCTACCCCGTCGACGCCTGCAGCGTTTCACCTTGAGTTAAAGGGAAACTTGCTCCAAGGACTTAGTGGGATAGACACCCTTGAGTACAAGAAATTTGAGCAAAGCTCACGAGACGCGCGAAAGCCTATAGCATTTTCAGTTCAGTAGTTATAGTTTCGAAAATCGCATATCACTTGGACTCGACCCATGGGGACCATAATACACATCGGCCATAGGCGCGTGTGGCGTTGGCGACGGTGGCGCATTCTTGTGAATGATATAAACTTGCGCAGCCTTATATCGTGAAAAAAAAATCCGTAAAACCCCCTATTTTGGCGTTCAAGGTCATCCAAGGTCATTGAATTCGGCGCCAATCGACAGCCAGTATACGATTTGCTATTAGTGATTAATAGTAACCTAGGCCTTACCTCGCACCGTTACTG
>Ga0209367_1005504_pt1 | contig 17569 bp, 6 predicted proteins | sample WorMetLIZISLAND2_FD_187412 | JGI IMG/M metagenome (GOLD analysis project Ga0209367, IMG submission 187412) | Marine gutless worms symbiont microbial communities from Max Planck institute for Marine Microbiology, Germany - Olavius geniculatus... ... | reverse complement strand
CCCGACATGCATGCAATATTAAGAATAACGTGTGAACACTTGAAAATGTATACAGTGCCAAAATTGCTTGAACATGTCTAAAGTACAGGGTGGTCCAAAAAAACGGATACCCAGTTTTATTTTTGGAATAACTTCGGCAATTCAGCACCGACTTTAACCATTCTTTCACTGTTACAAGCAGAAATTTATGGCACGTATCCGTTTTTTTTGGACCACCCTGTAAATATACGCAGCTGAAAGTGCTTGATACAAAGGTACATGCAACAGTGGCGTTTCGGCAGAGGGCATTTTCCCACCTGTCCCCCACAATTTAAGCCCGTCGGATTTTTTCCAGAGACAAAATTTGAAGCTGAAAAACTTCCGTTTTGTGGAATTCATGGGCAGCGTTGAAGTTGTGGGCATCCATAATCTCCTCTGTCGGAAATTTTCAGCTGTTCGTCGGAAAAAATATTGCAGCTTTCTTTCCCGTCTCCAACTTTTTTCAGCCGTGACACCGCTGATGTGCATAGATGTCATTGTGCGCAGATGTTATAATGCTATGCACATACGACTTTAGATGTTTCCCTCTGCAAAGCCTTCGACTTAGGACCTACTTTGATGACATTTGTTGTGAAAGTTATGCGGCAGTCCTAATATGCCGCGCTATATTATACTGTGCTGTAGGGCTTCTATATCTCAAAAAACACAAGAAAGAAATCGTAGAAAAACCAAAATCATTGTGTTTATTCATCATGGCAGGATTAACCGCTGTGCCAGTTATCAGCACAAACAGGCAGGGTTTGGTTTAAGGTCGCGAAGTGCAGTGTGTACCTCGGTGGACGACTGGATAATATGGTGGCACTGGGCTGAAATAATCCTACAGTTTATCGAGCACAATCCTTATGAAGCAGCTCTAACGGAAGCAAGATATAACTGCTCCTAGAGAGCGTTATACGGTAGATACTGTGTAAAAGTCAGCCTATATAGCTGCTGTCAACGTAGGTTCTAAATACACCGTATCTCAAAACAAGCCAGCAAAGTTATTTTTATAAGAAATTCGTCAAATTTCTACCAACTTTTTTGCGTTCAACACGGTAGTGCATTGACACAAATTAGATGAGCTGGAAAATGAGTGCACCTTGCACAATTTTGTTGCATTTGTCTGCCAAAAAATATCGAAATTGGTGGAAATTTGACGAAATTCTGACGAAGACAATTTTGCTTGGTTTTAAAACATGGTGTAGATAGGCCTACGATGTGTACGCCAGTCGTCTCAAAGTGACAAGATTTGCGTTGTACCAGGCACGGATGCGACAGCTTTCGACTGATTCTATCCTGAAACGCGCAAGCATCAAGGTATTATCCAATGAAAATGACAAACTCGACAACACTGGTGACGACAGATTTAGACTTATTGCCGGTAAATGACTCACAAACAAGGAAGAAGTGTAGGACTACAAAATGTTAAACAGGTTGGAAAATGTGTCGGACAACAAAAAGCAGCACATAGTAATAACTAAAAGTACTCAACAATTTTCTTTTGCATCCATCGGCATCATGGGCCGTGACATGAAGGTCAGAGGAGAATGCTACCTAAATTTTAATTTGTTGGAAAAGGTTCTTGACGGCACGCTTCTTCCAAAATAGGATACAAAATTTGGGATTTGAGAATTTAAAAGCAAAAGTGAAAATTTGCATGTTGGAGCATCCATAATCTTCTCCGTGCAAAATTTGCAGCTGAGAGTCAGTCAAACAATCAAACGCATTAATGTGACAGCAGCGATATTTCTAAGCAATAGGCCTAAAATACAATAAATACATAGATACGTACCAGTCTGCTGCGAGCTTGAGCCATGGACACTGCCATGAGATGACGGAGATAGTTCATCAACAACAAACGTCAAAGTCTCATCTCTATTTACAGACTTTTCACCTGCTCCAGACGGTTCAAAACATGGATCACTACAGTCTCCCTCTTTCTCCAACAAGTCTGTCGATTTTGTTTCCTCTAGTTTCGCTTTGTCTAGCTCGGTCATTAGTTCAACCAGCTCGTCTTTCACAGCCCTCAACTCCCGTTCCCTCTGCTCTATCGCGGTTTCTAACTCCACTAGTTGAGTTTTCAGTCGGTTTCCGGTCTCCATTTCCAACTCCATCTCCTCTTTTAGACGACTTTCTGTCTGACTCGCAATCGCTAAGTCCGCTTCGATTTGTATTCGCTTATTTCTCTTTGCTGTTAAGAGTTCGGTTAAATTTGACTCCTTTTCTTCGACCCTCGACAATTTTCCTTTCAGCTCCCCCTCTCGCTGGGAATTTTCCCTCAGCTGTCGGGGAATTTCCACCTTCAAGTACCGCACTTCTTTCAGCTCGGTCTGAAGCGTGTTTTCCCGCTCCGACAGTTCTTTGAGTTTCCCGAGAACTTCTTTGGACTTTCTCTTGTTCGATTCTTCGTCCACTTGCCCTAAAATCAGAAATGTGCAAATTAACCATTAATTAGGTTATTAATTGTTTAAAAATTCAAGAAATTAATAAAACTGTAAGTGCCAAACTTACAGCAAATGTCGCGTCACTACGAAGGCATTACAAAGTCGACACAACGACTGCAAGCGTTTGCTAAACGATAGTGCATTCCTCTAGAAAACGTAAAGAGCTTATAGTCTGTCTACAAGACTGAATAACACAAATACGTATTTGTTGTGTCGTAGTGCCGTACTGACAGCTATAGCAAAATAACTTACTGATAAAATTTCCAAGGATAAACATGCATTTTTGAAACATGCATTTTTGCACATTATCACGGTTGATATTAACTTCGAAATCGAAATTAATCATTGATATTTGTTGTAAAGTTTTAACTGGCAAATGTTACGGCATGCAGTGCTACCTGTGATGTCTTTCAATTCGTCTTCAATCTCTTCGAGTCGGTTGACTTGTTTCTTAAGGTGAGCGTCCAGGCCCGAAGTCGCTTCGTTCAGCTGCTCAAGTTCTTGTTGAACCTGCTTCACTTTGACAGACTTTTTCTGCGTCTGCTCTTCCAAGCCCTTTTCTTTTAACTTAACCCTTTCTAATTTCCCTAACAACTGTTCCGTGTTCTGCGTCTGTTTCGCCAGCTGTTCCTGTAAATGTTCACAGCTGTCGCGTGACTTGTGTATCTTATCTCGAAGATCTGACCTAGCCTCGCTGTCGTACTGAATTTGCTGGTTCAACTGATGTTCGCGTTCTGTTCTTGCCGATATTTTGTCTTCGAGCAATAAGCTGGTCTTTGACTTGTCCTCTTCTATATCTGACATAACACAGAACGGACAAAATACATTCCCTCGGCTCGGCTACAGGGCGTCAGCTTCCTGCTTTCGTCACATAATAAGGCTACTCAAGGGCTGCTTTTAGTCATAACCCAATTTTCCAAACAAGATTTTGGGAAACTTATCATGGCAACGGATAAAGGTAAAAGATAAAGGTGTCAATTTGTATAGCGCATCTCGCGTACAACGCCTCTAATGCGCTTTACGTCACTAACCCGAGCCGCCAGCCGCACGGCCACCACGTATAGCCTGCAGACACAGACGCAGCGGCCGGCTAGGCAGCCCCAGTCAGCTGTACTAAGGTCACCACCTTCCGTAACCCATATAAATGAGTTACTGCTCATTTAACCGTCCCACGTAGGGTGGAAGGCTGAGTCGACCTAGGTGGCAGGCTTTGCACCGAGATGGTTTACCTGTCCGCAGGCAGTCACCCATCGCAGTACTAACCGGGCCCGGCGTAGAGTAACTTCGTTTCAGCCGAAACGCGTTACCAACTACGCCACGCCACCAACCACGGATGCACGCGATACTGACGTCCTGTGAAAGATGTAGGGCCTAAACTTAGTAACACGGTAAATAAAAGCAATAATGTTACTGATAAGCCAGTTAGTTAAGCAGCAAATACAGATAGGCTTAATCTGCACATAGAGTGTAGCATAGGGCAGGCTCTAAGCCAACTGCAGACAATTTCACTAATACGGTAGGCCTACTAAATGAATGCAATTCCGTGACTGATTGCCCCTCTGCTCCCCTGCCCCGACGCCCCTGGTGATTAATAAATCACGGAAACTTTTCACGCTTGTATTGTTTTAGAGCAAATCCAAATTGCACCGCCTACGATTCGAACTCCGCGCCTACGATTCAAACTTCTGTTTTGACATATGGCGCGTTACAAATGCAGACTACTTACTTACTTACTTACTTACTCTTTGTGGCATAATAAATCATCCCTCTCAATGTAGTCAATCGAATATAAAACAAACCTGGAAGTAGAACTTTTTGTTCGCTGCGCAACTTCTTGCGACGTCGACGACGACTACGAAACAATGAAAACAAAATGCGTTTGTTAATGATTATGCGGTGACCGTTATAATAGACCGCATTACGGGTCTGGCCCGTCCGTTTGTCCGTCCGTCTGTCTGTCGGTTTAGGATGGGCTTTTAAAGCAAAAACAAATACGGGAGCATTAGCTATTTACTGCTGTTAAAGCACCTTTTTACAATTGTAATACACACCAAAATGCGTTAAAACTTTAAACTTAGAACCATGGATGTAAAAGTAAGAGAAAAAACGAAAAAAAATATGATAAAAATGTGTTTTATACTAAATGTAACAATTAAAAAGCATACTCGTATGGGCGGCGCCAGAGAGAGGGCAGGGGGACAGCTGCCCCCGTGCCCTAGTTCTTCCTTCCAGCTGCCCCAAGGAAAATTTTTTATGATGATAAAGTACCCTCTGGGCACTTTGTCATGCGAAGGTGCGACTTATTAAATGTTATTTTTTTGCAAAAGAACACAGATATCTGTGAGTTTTTGCATTTCCATACATTAAAAAACAGGAAAATTTGCGGCTTTCATTGCACGTCGAAAAGCTAAAAGTGTTTCCGCTTCAGAGGGGTTCCGCCCCCTGATTTCCCTGTACCTCGCTACATTTTTTGATGCACACAACAACTGAATAAGGGCGACATTTGGTCTACACACAAAACATTTATTGCCCTTGCTCCCCCGTTGCCCCGCCCCCTCTCAGTTTCAGATTTCTAGCGCCGCCCATGCAAACTCGTAATGCTAAATGTAGCACAGCAGTACGAGACTTACAAGATGATAACAAAGACAGATGTGACGACGGCAGCGATAATAAGCAACAGAACTACAACAACTACTACAACAACTATTGTAGTAGTATCATCATCATCACCATCATCAGCTGTGCCTGCAACCGGACAAACAGAGCAGAACAAACCACTGTTTAATCTGCTTCTTTTAAACAGGTCTATTTATTACGAACGGTGTGGCTTGGTAGCTCAGTGGTTAGGGCGTGGGATTCGCGATCAGCAGATTGTGGGTTCGACTGACGTCGGTTTGCTGCCTAACGACCCTGGCAAGTTGTTCACACAGCCATGTGCCCCTGTCACCTAGAATTATAATATTTTGTACCGGCCAGGGCGCGGTGATGCTCTGCGGCTGAGAAGGTAACCGCAGGCCTTGCGGAAAAAAGTGGCAGCCTAGAAGCTCTCTTGCAGGCTGCAGCGCGTACATGCTAAAGCAAAGCATGCCACGCCACGTCGAAGTACCTGGCTATATCAGCATACAATAGCGCCATTGACCTAGGCTACTGTATGCATACTATATGGCCTAGCATCTACATGTATAGACGTAACACGTAGGCCTAGTCGTAACTGTAGGCAATTGAGTCAGCTGTTTTGACGCACGCTCACAGGCGCCGACAATTCTCAGACGTCGCCGCAACGGTGCAGAGCTAAGCTGAACTGAAGTTTACTAAAAGTAGACAAGAAATTTGAGCTAATGCTCACGAGATGCGCGAAAGCCTATAGCAGTTCCTGTTTGCAAACTGTCAGTCTACGTCCAGCTATTTCATCGCAGTTCATTCTTGGAGTGTGCGCTGCACGCCGCTGCAGCCAAAGATCGCAAAAATCAACAAAAATCCCCTCATTTTGAAAGCTCAGGGTCTTTCAAAGTCAATGATGTTGATACGACTGAAAAGCTCGTCAGTTGTGATAGGCAGCATGCCCATGCCTATCTGCAACCATTTCACGAACGACAAGGCAACAACGGTAAAATAACGACTTTTATGGGGGTATCTCATTTGGTGCCTTAGTGTGCAGGTTTCCTTAAACCTAGAAAATCTAGACTTGGAACATCGAAATCCACGTTCAATGCTGAAAATTTCGTATGCAGCTTCTCCATGTCTATCTCAATTGACTTTGGCGCAATTCGCTCTTGAAATGCGTCTCACAGCCCGAAATCGCCAAAAAATCCACAAAAACCCTATTTTGGCGTTCAAGGTCATCCAAGGTCATTGAATTCGGTGGCAATCGAGAGCCAGCGTACGACTTCCTATTAGTGATTAATAGTAACCTAGACCCTATCTGGCACTGTTTCTGAGATACAGCGACTTATTGGCTGAAAATTGCAAATTTTTCCTACCCCCTCTCATTTAGCGCCTCGTACGGGGTGACCCCTTTCGAATGTATGAAAAAGCTTTACGATTCCTGAAAATACAGTCTTCCAGGCAGCCGACGGTGAAGAGTTGGTGATCCTAGCTTGCACCGTTTTTGACTGATCCACTCGTGTGACAGACGGACGGACGGACGGACGGGCGGACGGATCGCAGACGGACAGAATTGCGATAGCTAAGACGCGCTAAAGCAGTAGCTGCTTTCGCGCGTAAAAAGATACAACGGCCTAGTGCCGAGTGCCGAGTGCCGACATATTGTACGGTCGTCCATATCACTTGACCTTTGAGCTGAAAAATGGTTAAAGCCTACGCTCGTTAGGCCTACTCATGTCACGTGGTTCGGTGGCATAACGGTTAGGATCTAGACCTATAATGTTAGACTTATAATAGACAGATCGTGGGTTCGACTCCCAGTCAAGTAGACGACTGTCTGGAGACAACCACTAAGGTGCAACTCAGTCTTCTATCCTTTCGAATCAAGTAAATCGAGTACCGGCCTGGGTGGGGTTAACACGGAGCGCGTTCACCACTGTCTAGTGGCAGATAGGCCTAACAGTGTCTGATTCCATATGGCAGGTGACGTCTCCGTAGCTCTGTGACGGGCTTCCCATAAAAAGCTAAGCTGCACGTCCTTTACCCCTTTAAGTCCTGGGGAACTTTCGCATAAATTCTGATTTAGTGTGATTCAGAAGGTCGTATGGGACATACAGACGGACGGACAGGCAAAACCTGTAATGCGGCCTATTAGCAAAGTGACAGGCGGCATAATAGCGCAGAGTGGTTTGCTGGAACAAATTAAAAAGTTCGTCCTGATCCCATGTCGTAACTGACGTCTCAGAACGGGTCCAACTACAAGTTTACACACTACGCAGACCGTCAATCAGCTGATGTCAAGGGGCCTATTATCCGACGTGTTAACGTGGTTAATGGTCATAGACGCCCAAACACTCGTGACAGCATAGGCATGTTTAGGCGTTAACTCATTACAGTTGGCCGGATACCTCGGCTACGTTTAGGCAGTTGCTTCCAGTCAATAATGTCCAATTTTTCCACTTTATAATGCCATTTCTCTATGCAAGCTAAATTCAAAAGTCTTTTTTTCTTTCCGCGTGGATGCGGTTATTGCGTTTATGATTTTGTGCATGCTGTTATTATGCGGCCCTTCTAATAAGCCACATTATAGGTCACGCCCGTCCGTCCGTCTGTCCGTCTCTGTCTGTCCTGTAGGCCTATAGGCTCGTAACTCGAACAAAAAGCGTAAAGGAAAAGGCTAAATTGATCTAAACGTTCCCTGGAGCAGAAATATTGCAGACCTGAAGTTAACTGATGTAACAGTTTTTAGTTAATTAGATCAATGGAAAACAACAAAACCTGTACGTGCTATTTTATCGTTTCAACAATCTCGGCAGCACATGACTGTCGATATGTTAGCTCGTAACCTATAGGGGCCTAGTAACAAAATTACTTTCTTCCTCAAACTATGGGTGATCGGAGTCGAGGCGGGGAGGTTTAATACAGACCCCCTCACCCTCCCCCGAAAAAAATTGCGCAGAGTTTGACGCGAACTAACTAAAAGGCAAAAGCAAAAAAGTAGAAAATTTGACCCGAATGGTATCCAGATTTTGGTCTCGTTTGTTGATATTAATTACCCGCATATAATTAGCTGAATGTAGTGCACGTACCTGGTAAAACAAAGAGCCGGTAGACAGACAGTTGTTGCCCCAAGCCGGCGTCGTCGATACAGATATACAGTCCGGCATCGTTCGGCTGTACCCGGGATATCACCAGATCGTATTCACTCTGGTCTGGTCGCCGGGAGACCGTGAACCTCGGCTGGAAAATATCGTAGACCAGTCCGTTAGTGTAGACGTAGTAGACCGAAGAAGTGGGTGTGTCCTGGTGCCGCCAATCAACGTCCGTGCCGAGTTTTGATCGGCAGGGAAACGTTACGGTACCGCCTACCGGTGACGTCACGTTTACCACCGCAGTTGATGATGACGTCACTGGTACAGCAAACAGACAAACTAAACTGATTTGATAAGTAAGCTACAATGCGTCGTGGCAGGGGGTACTGCAACTGCTCCTCTGTCTAAGTTTTAGCCTGTCGGAAAAATTTCTTTATATTGCACATAAAACTGCGAAAATAGGACTGAAAATGCTCCATTTGGGCGGAATTCAAGGGCAAAAAATTAAAATTTTGAGCATCCATAGGGATTAAGCGGGCCTATAGGCCTATCTCCTCTGTCGCGGAAATTAACAGCTGTCGGAAAATTATTGTAGGCCCTAATCTGCTTAACCCGCGACGCCACTGAATAAGTACACAAAACAAGCAAAAAACTAATTTGAGAATAAGTGGAATCGTTTCTTTTCTGTTCGTCAGGTGACAGCAGCAATTTGCATTATTGCATGTTTGGTTGCGGGGCTCGACTCCAAACCTCCCCTTCTCTTGGCAGGCCTTGGATCCCACGTAGGCCTAGCACAATGTGGAATTAGATCCCATAAGTTTACCTGCCGAAATTGCATCTAAATCCGTAAAAACGGTTTAGGCTAGGTAGCCAACATGAATGCGACAGACATAGGCTTACGACAGACAGACTGAAAAATACGTATAGGAATAAGCGGATTAATCGCTTGCGCTGCAAACGCAATTCCGCGTAATAATCGTTCTGCAGTGAAACTGCATGACTGTATTACGCAGACAAAGAATTTTCTTCTTGCGTGCTCTGCCCTAATTAGACAGGTTTCACTGAGGATGACGCCATGATCTTACCCGGCTCTGCGCTCCTCTCTTCCGCTCCTCGTAAGTTCGTAACTTATCTTCTTGTCCTTTTCTCCAGGGGTACATCCAATATCCTTCTTCTTAATTTTCTTTGTGTACGTTTTCCTTAATTTCATCTTCCCCACTAGTACAATCTTCTGAAGACAGTCAGGTCTTATACTCCGTTTACACGATCAAGCTGGCTCGATGCCAGATGTTAGCTGGACAAGCCAGCTCGATGTTTGCTCGATGTCTGCTTGATGACTGCTTCGTGTAGCTATGCTTTATACCCAGTTTACACGATGAAGCTGGCTCGACGAGCTCGCTCGACGAGCTGGCTCGTCCTGCAGCTAACATATATAGTTGCTCGATGTTTGCTCGATCGTGTAAACGGGGTATATTACAGAGTGTAGGACATTTCCCCCTGGACATGTTCCCCTCTGGTCAGTGGCACCCCGGACGCTTCCATCTCCCGGTTTTTGCGATACCCGGACGTTCCTCTTCCTTATGCTGTTACATGAGGATCGAACGCTAGATAGTGGCATGATTTTCAGTGTCAGCATGCTGAAAGAATGCAGCAAACATCAAACACTCTTGTTGTATCATTAACAGACTGTAAGTGTCAATAGGCGTCGAACAAAACGCAAGTCTAAAGAAGTCTCAATATTCTCAACTTCTGAAGGCAGAGCCGCGGACGGCAACGTCAAAATGCCACTCAAAGCGCAGTGTGTTTGCCACAGCAAAAAGAGTGTCTGCAATCTATCGAATTATCGAATTTTGCTTTCATTATGTGTGTAAAAAATTGGTGCGTTAACTCCTGGTTTAGTCTGTATCAAGTCGACTCCAATCGTCTCGTGGACGCTCAAGGCCTACATCCCTAATTGCTGCAAATTGTCGCGCCTACTAATAGAGTGTTTACACGATCCAGCAAACGTCCAGCATTAGCACGTGTATTTTGAATATATTTGCCTTAAGTTTGCTGGACGTTTGCTGGATCGTGTAAACACCCCATAAGACTCACTGTGTTTGAAAAAATACTCAACGGCGACGAGACCTTAAAGTCGGAGTTGCTTTTGGAGTTGCAAGAAATTTCTGCTCAGGCATTGGCGCTGACTCTGATAATATGTTGTTACTGGTTTAGTGGGGAAAACGTCCTAGGCCGCCGAAAAGCAAAGGGGAAACGTCCGGGCGGGGGAAATGTCCGAGTGGAAAACGTCCGCGGTTTACAGGCCCAGGGGAGAAACGTCCGTCTCCCGTCTTAGAACATGCCCTATCCAGTCGGTTTGGCGCGCTGCTTGATTGACGTGAACCGATGTTCTTGCACCAAACTCTAATACCCCGTTTACACGATCGAGCAAACATCGAGCTGGCTCGTCCAGCTAACATATAGCCAGCTCGTCGAGCCAGCTTGATCGTGTAAACGGGGTATAAGACTTCTTCATCTGAAGGCCCATATAATTTTCATTATTATGGGTGTGAGGCAGACATCAAACTTTTTCTCTTCAGAGGCGCATTCGCACCATTTGCACCGGTCGGTAGGTCATACATAGCCTATAGCAACGGAGGCGTACATGCAGTAAGCCTAAGCTTTGGCAAATTGCTAAACGCCGCGTGGTGCAAACTTGCAAAGTGCATGGTCAATTATCGACAGGAAACGCACATAGGCCTACGTGTGCAGTCATTGAGACTGCAGCAGACAACAATGGCTCTGCGTGCATCAACAGTGGCGTCTTGGCAGGGGACCAATTGACGTCCCCCCAAAATTTTAGCCGCTCAGAACAAGAAGAAAATGTTCTTCAAAAATACGAGATACGGGGCTAAAAATTCCCCATTTGGGGAAAATTTAGAACTAAACCAAAACTTTCAGCTTCCTCTATCGCAAATTTGCAGCCAGTGGCGTCATTTCAGTAAGTCATTAGGTGGGGTGGTCTCAGTAATCTTTGGGGTCTCAGTCTACGTAAAACGTATTGTTCTTGCAGCAGTAACACTGCTTCAAAGGTTCGACTAACAAGAAAAAAAAATTAAAATTGTTTTTTTTGGGGGGAGGCATTGCAACTTTCTGTCTCTTCGATCGAATCTTTTTAACCCAGGTTGCTGATGTGCCAGACCAAGAACACGAATGTGACGACAATCCACAAAGACGTTAAATAAACTGCTATAGTTTTACCGAAATTTGCTATGTTGTGAAACTGAATACGCCGTTTTGTTTGCGACTTAGATGCCATACGCTTTAGGCCTACATAATAGGCCCCTACGATTACAAGACAAACGGATGCGAACAAATGGCAACTTGTGACGGCTACATATTAAGCTTAATAGGCCTTTGACTGCAGAATTGAGCGACAACACGGATCTGTCTCGGCTACAGCAAAACACGTGCTCATAATTACGTTGTACACAAACACAGCTAAAAGGGCACTCGAGGAGCGCAAACATCTATGTTAACTTTCCCGTTGGGTTCGCCAGGTGGGAGACTCGCCAAGATTTAATCACCTTGTTGGGCCAAGTCTAACCTTTCCTAAAAATTTCGCCAAAATTTCCTTGTAAATTTTGCGCATTTCTGCTAACAATGCATACAAGCTAAAAGGGACAAACGTTGGGTATCGCATAACCGCCTTGACGGATGTGATAACGTAAAACGTATTCACAGACTTGACGCCGTTAAGCACAGAAATTGTCATACAGCTGTAGGCCTATGCAGACTGCAGAGGCAGATCTAGGCCTACAAGTGTCGTATATACTATAGTGTCGTGGCAGACGTTAACTCCCCCCTGTTAAGTTTTAACGTGTCGGAAATCTAATTAATTCTTATCAGAAAAGTTGCTTTCAAACTAAGGCTGGAAGTCCTTCTTTCGTGAAAATTTAGACGGCAGAATTAAAACTGTGTGCACCCGACTATATAGCTGCTCTGTCGGAAATTAGTAGCTAACTGTCAAAAAAGCAACTTCATGCCGCAATGACTTTGTCAATCCATGATGCCGCATGCCGCCAGTGGTGGCGTTTCCCAACCGTCGTAAAAAGTAAATTTAAGGCATTAAACTTAACAACGTCTGCATAATTTCACAACTAAACTCACCTGCGTTAGAGAAAGATCCTGCTATCAGGGTCGCCATTAACGTAAGCAGGAGGTTGAAGCTCATTGTGAGAACAGCTTTAGTAGACTGGACAGAGATAACTAACAGCTGGTTAAAGGCACTGTCACACTTCAATGACGTCTGTTGAAGGTATTAGCAACATTCAACATCTCACTGTAAATACACATTACATGCTCACTTCGTACTACTATGCCTATTATATACTACCGGGTAGAGTACCGATTACTGCAACAAAAGCAGAGAATTGGACTACGTTATTTCAGCAAGCACGTAAGCCCTAAGTACAGCGTGAATTTATATAGTGCAAGACGTTAAAATTAACACCTTTAATGTGCTAGCCACACTAGTAAAACTGAACAAGATTGTTTCAACATTGTTTGAAGCTGTCAACATCACACGCCGGCTCTCTGAGTTCTTCTGGCAGTCAGTTCCAGAACGTCAGACCAGCATTTGATGAAATAACCTTTGAAAGTATGGATTAAATTAAGCTGGATTACCATTCTGTTCTTGTTCTGTTATGATCCACTTACAGCCAGATGTCCCACATATCACAAAGCAGTATAATTTCGTACTAGGCAATACATATAGGCCCCACAGTAGGCTACAACCAGGGGTGGCGCCACGGTTTTAAAGGTGGGAGGGACAATTTTTTTGACCCCCACCTTAAGACTATCTGGGGGTGGGGGGTACAAAAATGATTATGGTTGTACTAAATTTGTGAATGGGATAATGATTCTCAAAAAAAGCGAAAAAAGTAAGTAACAAAATTTTACCTTGGTGCTTATCGGGTTCTCCAGCAGTGCAAAATTCAAGATCCTAGCTTCCTACACTGTATGACAAGTAGCAAACTGTACAGGAACAGGAAGCAGAGTTTCCAAGTGCTAAAGCCGAATGTGAATTGCGTAACTTTAGTGGCCGGCTACGTAGTACCCCGCAGGTGTGCAACGTAAATTGGGTTGTACCCCCTGCGTGGTACATCCCACAAAAGTGGTCGGGACATGTCCCTCCCAGCTCCTAAGGTGGCGCCGCCCTTGGCTACAACGGCAAAATGCAAGTAAAGAAGAAGCTTAATTGCGAGCCTGAAGAAAAGCAACGGCAGTCTAGCGCCAGTTAGTTGACTGCAGAGAGACCATCCGCTCCAAGACAAGTAAGCGATAGGGACTATATTTTTATCCTAGATGTAAAAAATGTTCCAGGAAAAATAAAAAAGCGTCAAAAAACGAAAAACGTGGCAAGAATAAAAAAAGTTTAAAAACCTTGAATAAAAACGTTGGCCATAATGTGTTCAACTTCTTGCCTAATGCCTAATGCTGTAAATGCAGTATACCTGGAATTATAGTTTAGATAGAGAGAACTTCATTTAATTTCAATTCAGCTGTGTGGTCATAAAACAATAGCATTAAACTAACTAAATATACTAGTTAAAAACATTTTATTTAGTGTATTTGGACTAACTAAGTAAACCACATCACTTTGACTTATTAATTCGTTTCTGTGGTCCCAAAAGTGCTTCACAAAGCTTTTGATGGGATTTTCAATGCACGTTTTTTAAAATAAAAAACGTTGAGCAAAATAAAAAAAAAGTAAAAAACGTGGCAAGAATAAAAAACGTAAAAAAACGTTTTTTACATCGATGATTTTTATAGGCTACATTGTACTATAGGCTTAATAGGTTAGGCCTATAACATCAAAAAGCAACAAAGGTGCTTCTGGGCTCAGGGCTGTATTAAAGGGGAACTGATGGGTTCAAACCCCCAAAATGTGGGAAATTTTTTAAGTCAATGTGACAATTTAGCGAGCAACAGCTCAAAAAATTGTCTCCTCGCTTCGCTCGCAGATTATTATTTGTACCTTGACTTTTAAATTTGTTTTGCCACCCTTGTTTGCCTTTATTGCTTAAACTGCTTAAACATGAACTAAATTTGGTCAGTTGATTCTGAAAACAGTAGTTAAAATTGTTGTCATAAGATGTCATATTTTATGGCTGTACTGTTCCGCCTTACGCTCCTCCAGATACTCTAGCTGGATTTCAGGGGTTTTACTTTTAAGGGAAAAACAGGAAAGGGAGGAAGGGGGAAAAAGGGGACAGAAAAACAAAAAGGGAAAAGGGCAAGGAAGGGGAAGGTCAACCCCTCCCCGAGCGAAAATTCTGGCTACGGCCTTGTTGGGCTACTGCAGGACTCCGAAAAACCTTGGTGTCCATCGCCCTTAGGCCTATAGTCCGTGCTGCATTGTGTCCCTGAAATGACCTATAGGCCTACTGTATCGGGCGGGACGTTAAACCCTACTCGCGCACTCACTATGATACTTTCTATTTACTGCTATAGATAGTGCAGACTGCAGGCATGTTTTTTGCTGTCACCAGCTAGTGATTGTTGAACTGCGCAGCGTAAGCCAGCACGGCAGCTTCCCACGTCTGTCAGCACAAAAACCGTTTCATGAAACCTCCACAGAGCGATTAGCCTAAATAGGCCTAACGTGCTGAAATCTTGGAGAACGTATTCCAACAAAATTTCCCAGCTAGTAAAAGCGATCAACCTGAATAAAATGTCTGCAAAGACGACACACGGTTGCGCACGCTTCAGCTGACACAATGTAAACAAAGAGCACAGCTGAGCGACAGGCTGACTGCTGCGTAATGCGTAGCCGAGACGCAACCTGCCCTACTGCTCGCCCGTCGCACCTGCATCCGGTATGTGGCGCTACGAGCACAACTCAGCAATACATTCTAGTAACCGGCAACGCATTTTCATTCATTAAGTGCGTAAATTGTAATTCAATCGATTAATCAGGAATGCTTAAAGTGGCTTTCTCGTATGAGTAATAAAAAATTGCACGTCCACCAGGGTCGTAGCCACAAATTTGTTTTGGGAAAGTAAGCCTATAAAATTTTATGGAGACTATAGGCCTAGGCCTATAAAATAATTTCAATATGCCTAACCATTCTAACGTTATTGTTAGCCCACTCCATAAAATGGTTAGTTGGCTTGATTTATGGGGTATGGAAACTATTCCACTCTATCGCTAAACATCGCCGATATAGTGGGCTTAGTGGTCTCGTGGCACGGGAGGCAAGGTGGACAACTGCCTCCCCCCGTAAATTTTGAGCTGTCACAAAAATTTTAATTGTCAGAAATGATAAAAAAAACATTTTGGAGAAATTTAAAAGCAAAATTAAAATTTCGAGCATTCATAATCTTTGTCAGAAATTTCCAGCTTATTTATGTTGGAATGCTGTCGAAAATTTGTAGGGCCTATTGTCTGACAAAATATTGTAGGAATTTTCTGGCCCGCCTACTTTTCAACCCACGACGCCGCTGGTCCCCGATGTCCACTAGCTCCAGTCCAGGAAATCGCCTAGCAAAGGATTTCGTAAAAAGATGCACTTTGAGCCGCTGACGACTCGGCAGGTGTCACGTCGTCCGGCATGTCGTTCTAGTTCTTTAACTTGCTGCGTACCCAAGGCTTTGCAGGTGCCGGTGAACCACCTAAATGGCTTCATAACTGAACAATATTTTGCAGTGTACTTTACATCAACAAACAGAACAAATTTAGACTAGGGACAGAAGAATCTAAAACACTGTGAAATTTTTTTGCGATTTTTGATGTAGGCTGCGTAGATGTAAAAAACGTTGCAGGAAAAAATTTTTAAAAAACGTTTAAAACGTTGAAAAATGAGGCAAAGATAAAAAAATGTTTAAAAAGGTTAAATAAAACATGTTTGGCTATACTTGGCTAGGCCTATGTATTTGTTTAACCTTTTGCCTAATGCCCAATGCTGCAAATGCAGTAAACTATACTTGGACCCATTGTCTAGAGAGAGAGAAAACTTTATTTGATTTCAATTAAACCAATTAAACCGACCATAGCACTAGGCTAACTAAGTAAACTACAACCACTGTGATATTAATTCGTTTCTGTGATTCAAAACTACTACTCGGTGCTTTTGATGGGATTTTCAATGCACGTTATTAAAAGAAACGTTAAAAAAAAATTGAAAAAGACGTTAATAACGTAAAAACTTTTTATACATCTGTGGTATGATGTGGTTCTGCCCTCCCCACTCCGTTCCCCCTTTGCCCTATCGACACTTTTAACGTATCTGGGCGACGCCATAGGCGACTATATTCTCACCTCCCAGCAGAAAACCAAAAGAACATGAAGTTGAAATTTTTCGACAAACAGCTGTAAAAATCGCACATGTCATACGCTTGCAATGTGTCCTCAAAAATTAAACTGTGTTTCTAAATTCTTTCAGAATGAAAATTTTTAGCTTAAATTTCGTATTTTGGATGTAAATTTTCCGACAAGAAAAAATTACCGGCACAATAAGATTAGGAGTAAAAATACGGCATAGGCCTACTGCCCAGTGCCCCCTTTCTTGCCACGGCCACGGTGCCACGACCCAGCGCCTCAATTTACAGTAAATCTACGATTATGCATTTTCTGGGCCTATACTGACTACATCGTGTCCCCCAGAACGTGCATGCCACTTTTACTTTTGTTTTTGAATACCTTCATGAAACATTGGCTGATTTTGGCAATTTTTGGCCTGCAACATTATAAATCTATGTTTACAGTTTTCAGATCTGATCGTCAACGAGCTAGAGGTGATGGAGTGTGTTTGCTGATCAATAAACATATCAAAACTGTTCAAGTTCAACTGCAGAACTCACCAAGTGATGTGGATATGTTATGTATCGACCTCTTGTTCTGCCAACCATACCGTATGTTTGTTGTGTACAGTCCTCCTTCAGTATCTTCAGAATTAGTGTCTATGTCTAGCCTTGTTAGGTGTTTGGAAGATAACTGCAATCGTTTGGGACCAACACTTATTGTTGGTGATTTTAACTGTCCACAAATTGACTGGTCAAAGATGTTAGCATCAGCTGAAAATGGTAACAAGAAGTTGCTTGACTTTGTTGTTCAAAATGGGTTTAATCAAATTGTTACACAACCTACCAGACGCAGTAATATCTTAGATGTGATTATGATTAACGATCCCTTTCTGTTTATGAATGCTGAAGTTATTGAACCGTTTGGTACATCTGATCATAACGTTGTTAAAGCTGCATTTATATACGACACACCTGTTCAGAGCTCTTATTTGTGTAACAAATCTGCCACTAAAACGTATTTTTGGAAGCTAGGAGACTATGTTTCTATGTCGCAGTATTTACGTGCTTACAACTGGGATTATCTGTTCTCAACCAATTTGACAGTAGACAGTATGTGGTGTGCAT
>Ga0209367_1005503_pt1 | contig 17572 bp, 11 predicted proteins | sample WorMetLIZISLAND2_FD_187412 | JGI IMG/M metagenome (GOLD analysis project Ga0209367, IMG submission 187412) | Marine gutless worms symbiont microbial communities from Max Planck institute for Marine Microbiology, Germany - Olavius geniculatus... ... | reverse complement strand
TTTCTATTCAACGCGGAATTAACTGTATTTGATAACGCCGTTTACCGCTTGTCGATATCCCTGTGCAGTTCAGAGATATTTACGCTCAAAGTCGAAAGCTGTCGTTAAACGTACTAAATTTTGCCCGTTTTTTGCACTCCCAAATTTTAAGGGGGCGGTGCCCCCTAAAAGTTGTACCCGCGTTATCACCCCCATCTAGCAGCATGTCACGTGGCAAAGTCTCATGAAGCTACTCACTTTGGCTCCAAAGATCCTTCGTCTAATAAGCAACATTTTAAGCCAATTTTTGACCCCCTTTTGAAAACAGTTTAAGTGGGGCCACCGTCCCCGGTGGGGGGTGCGCTAGTAAGACTTGGTCATTCTGTAGCGTGTGTAAAAATTTGGGGCGCAGTACCCCCTAGGGGCCGAAATATGGTCTTCCAAAATATGCGCTTTCGGTGGGAACCATTAAGAATCGAGATCTCCAAGGTCACTGGACCAAACTTCACCGGACTTGTTTCGCCTAACGCGGGAGGAATCGCGGTAGATGAAGTAAAAATCCGATTTTGAATATCTTCATCCGTTTCGGAGATATTCGCTGCCGAACTTCCAAGTCGTCCGAAATCAAGCCAAATTTTGCATGTTTTTGGCCTCTGAAATTTTTTTGGGGTGCGCCCCCCAAAATTTTGGACTGGCATTATAAAATAGCGCCTAGTACTGACCATCGTGCAAAATTTCGCGCCGGTTGGCCCGCGCATCTCGTAGATCTCGCGTTGCAAGAAAAAAACATCACGCGTAAAACATAAGTCCTTCCAAAAACTATCGTTTTCAGGCGTTTTCAGAAATTTGTCGCCGACTTTCCCACTGCATTGTAATGGACTAAATTCCATTAGAGCGACACAAACGGGTTTGTCACGGACTTTGTCGCAAACATCTTGACATGTCGAGATTGTGTTTGTCCGTAATGGAATTTGTACACATAGATGGTTGCTGGCAACCATTGTGTATGAGCTTCAGTCAACGTTTGACTGACAAACATTTATTACCACCTTATTTTACCTTTCTACAACTTAATAGTAATAATTCCTTCCAGAGACACATTTTTGGAATAGTCCGCAATTGCAATACAATTTATTTTGCTAATCAGACTCTTTCTGAATTGAACCATATCAACGACAATCATAGTTAGGCTTGTTTTGTGCCGTCGTTTTTTTATCTACTTTGCTATTTACTGTTTAAAATCAGTTACTGTTCTCTAGTAGCAGTAACGGGTATACACCACTAGCTGGACGTAGAACTTAAGTTTTGCCTCTATAAATCCTTTGTGGCTTTTTATCAAGTGCTTTTATGACTATAATACCCCATTTATACGATGAAGCTGGCTCGATGAGTCAGTTCGTGGAGCAATCGTGAATCGCTCATCAAGCCATCTCATTGAGTGCTTAATGTGTGCTTGGTGAATGCTCAATGAGCACTTGTCAGTTGACTCATCAAGCCAGCTTTTTTATGTAAATGGGGTACAACACCATGACTTGCATTTGTGTTCAGGTACAGAGCAACATAACTGAACTGAACTGAACTGACACGGTTTAGTTTTTGATGAACTGACCAATGGGCGAGCAGGGCGAGCCCATTGGTCACTGGCTGACGTGTACGTGACTACAGTCACATATCGCCAACGCCAATATTAGACAGTGCCTGCTGTAATGCATTACTGCTTGCCCATTGGTCAGTTCATCAAAAACTAAACCATGTCAGTTCAGTTCAGTAGCTATGTATGCTCCTTTAGATATCATTGTGGAACCACGTCATGTGGCGTGCCGTTTGCTTCATTGCTGGATCAATGGTACTTCACTATATTACTCAGTAATGGGTAGACACCACTAGCTGGACACATAACTTAAGTTTTGCCTTTATAAATCCTTTATGGCACTAAGTGGCTTTTTATCAATTGTTTTAATCTGTATTAATTGAAGTGTAATATTCCTGAATGGTGGCATAACTTGGTCAGGTTCAGTGTGCATAATTTTAATTAACCTCATTAATGCTCAGGTTCAGCTTAGCAGACTTGTTATTGGTGCTTTTGACTTTGTTCGTGTGTTTCCTGCATAAACTTACTTTTAACTGCATGGACATAATTAAGAAAAGGAAATATTTAAAACTAGAAATACGTTCTGTGGAGCGAGGTATCTCTCCCATTGCCCACTATATAGCCTAGCAGCTGCGTTTCAGACGCTCGTGAGCCTGCAGCCAATTTTGTCTTTGAATAAAAATGGTTGCCATGACAACAGGGGTCTTCAGGGGAGAAATTTAAATGACACCATTGCATAGCCCGGGCTTGAAAATAGGGGTGTAGGTGAAAACAGCGTGCAGTTATTTTTCATGGGGGCCAAGTTGTAGTCATTTTGTCACAAAATTCGTTGCCATGGCAACAAGGGTCGTTAGAGGAGAAATTCAAATGACACTGTCGGATAGCCTGGGCCCAAAAATAGGTGGGTAGGTGCAAACAGCGCGCAGTTATCTTTTATGGGGACCGAGTTATATAGATGGGGACGAGTTATATCGCTTTGAAGTCCCTATAGGCTGTAATGCAAATTTTTAAAAAATTGGGATGAAATGGGGGAAGGAGTTGTCAGATTTTTATCCCAAACTTGATCTTACTTTTTGGGCCCCGAATCACTATGCAAAATTTCATCAAAATCGAATCAAAATTGCGGCCGTAGGAGTGTTTACAGACAGACTGATAGAATGACAGACAGACGCAAGTGATTTTATAATCTGTCCCATGCTTAGCTATAGTATTATAGTATATATAGTTATATATTATAGTATATAGTGTTAGTATTTACTAACATATCTGAACAGAGATAGATAGTACGTGCTGTGCTGTCTGAATTTGCTTTAATTTATATATTTATATTTTGCCATCAAACACTCAGTCTGTGTGGTGGCACACTAGTTTGGTTGCACATATTGGTTGTAAAGTTGGCAGTTAACATGATGGGTATTTTGCAACTAACATAATCTACCAGTAACTGTATCGCGAGTAGCTTGGCGTCTAATGTAAATACCTGTTTAATGCTCGTGAAAATCAAAAAGTTACATCTTTCTTTGCAGTTGGTACGGTGTTGTTAGTCATTTGTAAAATGTTACGACGTGTTGTAAGTAAAGACCTTTTACGTTGATGCTGTTATTGCTGTCTTGGAAGTTTAGTGGCGTAACATGTGAATCCAGTAACAGTTTCCACTCTGAACTGTCACAGTTTAATGTACTGCTTTTGCTGTGACTAACTTGCATGTTGGATCGTCTTTGACCGCGACTGGTATCATCTGTGATATCTGCTGTTTGCTCACAAAATGACCTTGTTACATGACTACTCTTTTAAAAGCATTTGGCTACAGCAGCAGTTGGTTTTTTGACAGATATTATGAGACGTAAGAAATTTATTCTGGTAAACAGTTCTGTGCATGTAATCCTGCCCATCGATGAATTCCATGTTTGTAATGTAAACGTAATTTGAAAACAGTGCCAAGTTTTTTGATCTCTGATCCAGCATATCATGACCATTAACACGGTTTGTGTTACTGTGAATGCTGCTGGCTGGTTTACTGTTTTCAGGTTCAGATAGTCCAGTTATGGCACTCAAGATAACTGCAATTTGCTCAAAATTCATGCCTCAGTGTAAACTGTAGAAATACTGTGGCTAAGACAATTCTGTTACTAACAACCAAATTTCAGTGTCATTGTAAGTAATTATTTTAGAGTTATTTATTTTCTACATTTATTTATTTTTATGGTTAACCATGTCGATAACTGAATATCAAGGCCATGGTTAAAGCTCTTAATTTCTGGCCTCATATTTATGCTCAAATTGTGTGGCAGGCATATGGCCAAAAGTGCCTTGCATCCATTTTGTATCTAATATCACCAACATTTACTGTAGTTTTGTGCTGTTTTTGTTATGTGCACGTGCAATTTTATATATTGTAAAACTGCTAGAACATTTGACTTAAGACCCCCGGCTTGTATTGGAGACCCGGCCTTTATTAGAGACCCAGTTACTATATGAGACCCACTTTGTATTAGCAGTTTTACGGTATGTAGTTTTGAATGCATGCCATAGGCCTATGGTGCTGCTCTGCGGACTTCTAGCAATATGTTATGTAATGTACCGGTCACTTTATGTACAGCCAGTTATGATATGCCTACAGACAGATATGCCTCTAGCTGTGCTAACTAACAATGTTGTTGCAGTCGTGTGTAATCATCCGTGGGGATTAACTCAGCCTGGCCATCCTTGCCTGGGTGAGGGCTGACATGAGATCAGTGCCAGCTTATGAGGCCAGGTTCACACAGCTACTTGGAGATTAAGTTAACTGCTTAGGCTGCTATTAGTTAAGTTACTGCTGACTGATGTCCTACATCTATGGATGTTTTGTTGCTAAGCTAAATATCGTATTTGTAATTATCAGAATAGATTGCTGAATTTTTGCTGCAATAGAATATACCATATCCCAGACCATACCAGCCTCTCTCTCTCAATATTGGGCATTTGACTTAAACTTGTCATCATTCACCAGCTCATTGAGTGACTCACAACTAATGGGCATTAGTGCCAAGCTCTGCGGATCTCAAAACTCTCAACATTCGGCTGTTATTCTGTAACCTGCTGGGATCATTTGTTGTCTCAATCTGCATCTAATGCGTTCCGTTGCGCTAGTATTGTGTCTACTTACTGAAGCTTGTTGCCTCTATGTATATTACCTATGTGTATTTGGTGGACATCTTACTATGAAATACTTGCCCTATGAAGTTGCAACGGGGTTGTGTACACCCCTTGTTTGCGAGTGAAATGAAGCAGATTAAAGTACCAACTAACCCAGGCCAATTTTGTGCAAGAGGTTTGAGCTAGATGCATACTTTGCCAACAATGTATTACCATATTAGCTGCATTTTGTTGCAACAGATTACTTTGCTTTAATAGAATCCTACTGTCTGATCTGTAACTAATTTTAACCATGTATGGCACTGAACGGCCTATTTTGTGCTGATGTGTTGTTAAGAAACTACTCACTCACTGATCTGTAGTGTGGTTCATTTGCTGCCTACGCATATTTGCAGACTGGGGTAGTATTAAATTCCCTCGACGTTTCCTATGTTGATTCTCTGCACCACTTTCCCACCATCTCATGCAGCTATAACAGTAAAAACAGTGCAAGAAGGCATAAAAAAATTCTGTTGCATCCAGTTACCAACCATCCCTAAAATTTTTATCATTCCCCTATAAACTGGTGGTTTTACTTGTTTGCATTCAGTTTTAGTGAAACAAAAATGCTTGCATCTACAGCAAGTGGGAGCGCAACATTTCTTAAGGCAGAAATAGCCCACCTAGGCCTACTGAACTACAAAATACGGCCATGGATCAATGTGAAGTTAGGTTTTCCCTGACAAAATTTTGCCCAACATTTTCAGATATTTTCAGGTTTCCCGGACAAGTGAGTGGTCACCCCTAACCACTGACAAACTAACCAATAAGCGGGCAAATGCAACGTAAGAAACGATTTCTGAAATGTTTTGGCGCAGAGTTCCTACAAGTTTTCTGTAGCAAAATAACCTGACTTCTAGTCGTGGAGTGACAATTTCCCTGATCTTATCGAAACAATAACCCTATCACACAAATGTCAGAAATGGTACACTATGTCATAACTAATAAAACAGTACAGTACTAATAGAGCAATATGCAAATGACAGAGGCCCTGGTCCGAGGATCAAGGGTGCAAAGCCCCTTCTGAAGCTGAAACACTTCTAGCTTTTTGATATTCAATAGAAGCCGCAAATTTGCCTGATTTTTAATATTTGGAGACACAAAAAATCACATATATCTGCAGTCTGTATGATCCAAGATCATTTTCCCCGACTTTTCCCTGACCACACAAATTCCATGACTTTTTCCAGTTTTCCCTGACTGTAGGAAGCCTGTTAGTGGTTTTCTTTTCAAGACTGAATTGCACAATATTACGTTTATTTTATTATGACGTTCAAATTGCAGCACATTGCAACTACGTGCTAAAATTAACATCCATGGATGGTTATTATAAAATATTCATATTTCAAAGCAGCTGTTTGCACATACACATCAGGCAGCTTGCACAGCAGTCTGAACGCAGTACACAGGAGAGATAAAAACTGTCTCGATCAAAGTAGGAAAGCTTTCGACCAATCTAACAAATACAGCTCGACTCTAAGTCAGCTAATGCTAAAATACGTTGCAATGTTTAAAAAAGCAAAAAGTCAAAATCGAAGAAAAGTGATTCATTGTTAGTAATCATACACTGCCCTTGAGCATTGTACACTGATGGTTATGGTCTCATGATAAATAATTTCCACTTCTTGGAAACAGCCATAACCTGCATTCACTTCTGAGAGCTGATTAACAAACTCTATCACAACATTTGCAACCTAACACAATAGTTAAGAATATAATATGGTATAAGACTGAAAGTAGAGGCCAGTCCAGTCAACATACATAAACTAAAATATGAAACCGAATGTTGTTGAAAACATTAAACCAGGCTCGGACTGCAAATGTACAATTCACATGTTGAACGTCACAGTTAACAGTTTAACACCGTAAAATATTTTCACAGACGTGCAACTTGGGTATTAAATCTGTCTAGACCTGTAGCGAAAATTTTTACAATATCTGGCACAAAATTCTTCGAACCTGGTGATTTATATTTATTCACTGCGTAATAATTTTGCCAGATATGCGAAAATTTACACAGAAACAAAAGGCCAAAGTACAACACAATATAACACACTTGCTCAGTTACAAACAACATATAACTTCAGCAGAAGTGCTAGCACACAAAACAGTTATAAAATATCAGTATACAACTAGTCAGTGAGTCCACTAGTTTGAAAATTCTACAGCATTCAAAATTCTACAGCATTCAAAATTTTCTGGCCAGCATTTAAAGCATGGATAATAGAACGTTTCATCAATGTCGTCATTCGGTCAAACCTTTAACCCAAATTCAAAATTGCTCCATTTTTTCCAATTTATTGACAAGATAGAAACACTGCAGCATTTCTACACAAAATTCACGAAACAAGTGCTGAAAATGTCACAAGTCTGAAATAAAAATCAATGCCGCGACTTAACGGTAACGTTCAGATGTCTGGCACAAGTCACAACATGGCAGATTAACAATTCGGCAACATGGCAACGTTAACAACTAGGAGTCTTCCTTCTACATACAAAGCCAAGTGACTCGACAAGTCTTGTCTTATCATTGAACAAAATCAAACTTTTAAGTCTAGATAAAAACCACAAACACATTTTCACACTATGCACTATGACACATTCAACATGCACTCAAGCATATAGTCAACTCAGTCTGGCCACCCGTACCCGAATGGATTATCTTGTAGTCACTAAACTGGTCTGGCTGAGGTCAACAGAAACAGAGATCATCACTGTCCTAAGGCCCACATGAATTGCAAAAGACCGTATACTACATGTGATAGATCCAGAAAAAAAACTACGAGGGGTGTTCAATAAATTCCAGGACTACATCTTTAATACAATGACAATAAATCACACATTTCTGACACTTATGTTACTTTTCAACATATTCTCCCTGCAGTTCACTGCAATGTCCCATTGTTTTACAAGTTGGTTGGAAGCCATAGCATTATTGGCACCTGTAGAAATTTTTGCACATTTTGCAGTAGCACATCTTCATCGTTTTTAAACTTAATGTCTCCAAGTGATTCGCTCTGTGGTCCAAACAAATTAAAATTACTGCCTGGTAATATTGTTCATTTGCTCGAAAGACTGCAAGAACTCTAAGTAAACCAAAAGTGCTTTGTCTACAGCTGACCGTTTTTGCCATAAGCAGTGCTCCAACGCTGACACCATCACTGACTAATGATCACTGCAAAAGTGAGAGAACTATTAAAATACTTTCAAACGTGATAAAGTGTCACTGCCAATTACTACAAATAATCTACAATAAATTTCAGCACTTTTTACACCTTCTGCGACTAGAAAATTTTGTGATTAAATCTGTAATCTAATTCGCTAAACAAACGTCAATGCCGATCATTGATATCTTAACAATAATGACGTCACAACGTGACGTCGTAAATGAGACCATGGTAAGTGATGTGCAATAGTGGCAGTACAACTTGGTTTTGGTTTGCAGCTGTCACTGTGTGCTTACTGAGAAGAAAAGTCCTGGAACTTATTGAACGCCCCTCGAAGTCTATCTTATTTTCACATTATAACCAGGGTTTAGAAACTCCAGCACATACCTACCCTCATCCTCCGAAAAAGGAAAAAAATCAGTGGTTCTTATTGCAGAGAAACACCTCAGCTCAGTCAAACACGATCCTTAACTGCTCTTATTTAGTTCTTTGTATGAATTTTCTAACGTTTGGATACTTATTTGATGCAAACAGTATTTGCCAGTGTTTTTCCTCTAACAATTTAAAGCCCATAAAAAGTCCAAAACCTGTCACAAGTTGGACCATTTTACAAACCCATGTTTAACCCTGTGACCCAATATTGCTCACCAGGTTTAAAACTGGTTTCTAAACCGTGATTACACACACACACACACACAAAAGTCTTGCACACATCAGTGATCACACAATCATATGAACTCGGAAATGTTAAAAACACGGCAGCAACAATTATTGACACTTGAAAGGCACATCGTGTGGTGAAATATTATACATAAAAGAAAAACAACAGTATGTTTCAGTCACTATACAACGAAGAGGCCTAGAAAAATGACTACTACATTGAAATGCTACAAAACAGATGACAGGCGCTCACCAAATACCAGTCAAATTAACCGCAGAAACAAACACTTGTTACCTGAACCACATCATGTTTATCGCACAAACTGTTCTTCACATTTTGTGGAATATGGCATTACCACTGCAAACTACAGGGTGGGCCAATAAAAAACGTGGTGTGGCGGGATACATAACAATCACATTATTGCAAATTGAATGTAGAGTGTGCCCGGAAACTGGCTGATTTCCAGGCAGTGACCAAAAAGACGGAACTTTCCAGGACCTTCCTGGAGCTCTAATAAAAACTCGTCAGACCAGAGACTATTGTGATTATTCTTGGGTCCAAGGCAACAAAGCTGGTACTTGGTGACTGCAACACGAGAACACAAACAATCTACAAGACGCTTCTCTCTAGAGATAAAACAAACGACAGAAAATATGCAATCCTATAACAGGCTGACAACATTGCCGATTAGGGCTGTGATATCTAAGAAATTTATTACTCTAGTACTCGCTCAGTAACGAGTACTCTGCACAGCCTTAGTGCTGATCCGTCACAATACAACACGGATATGTTTTGATTTTAAACTGTCTGACAGTAATTTTTGTGCATTACATCATAAATACCTTGCAATATGTGAACGGCCAAAGCACCATAATGATCAGCAGCACAGTATTAGGCTTGACTCATACAGTAGACTATGTGTATTCACCGAAATACAACCTTTATTTATTAATTTGTAGAGCTGATCATTATAAAAATTTTTATTAGTTTAATATTAATTAATCCACAATTTTTGAAATGTAAATTTCGAGCAAAAGCTAAAGTAGTTATTGCACAAGAAAAATGCATGTTTTTATCAGCTTCTAAAGCTATTCAGCTAGTAATTAAAATTGTTTCAGTGGATAAAAAATTTTGTGATGATTAACTGCATGATAAATCGTTAATTTCTACAGTTCTACTAATCTGGAATACAGAATACAATTTTTTTAAAATACAGACTAGCAAATATAGCAAATATAGGTTGTATTCTGATGAACTGATGAGTCTAGTAGTATCAGGGTTTGTTTGGCTGACATGACAGTTACACGACAAATGCCGTAGCAGAACTTTTGTGAAATTGGAACTGATCTGAGCTGAGATGACATCGATCAGTCACTCACTATATATCCACTAGTCTCAGACGTCTGACGTTGGCATACAGTCGAGATCACGGCCAATCAAATTCTACAGAAAACAAAAACACATCCCACATATTGCGTATGATGCAAATACGCACAGATTCTGCACAAACTGTTGCTCAGACTGGAAGCCACTGCTAGTTTATGAACTGCAGCCTGCAACGATTTGACGTGACAGCTGACCATAATCTATGCCTTTTTAGCAATAATAATAACAATGGCTAATAGCTAAATGGCTTTCAACACCATTACAAGCAACTGAAAAAAATTAATAACAGCAAGCTACAATAAAAACTTGATGAAAGAAAGAATATCACAGGCACTTAAGAGTATCAAATGACTCTTCAGAGTAGTGACTGATGACTCCATTTGCATTCGACTAAAATACGGAGTTATGTCTAGTGAGACAGATTAAGCACAGCATTATTCCAATGTAGAACAATCTCAGTTTCACACCTATGGTCCAGTCCTGTCAGCTTCAGCTAGATGTTGCTAGCAGAATGTATAAGAAAATTATGATTGTGTATAAAACTGCTCTGAAAACTTAATTCTCCTTCGAGCTCTTATTATTATAAATATATTACGATATATCTGAGTGCAAAAGAAAGCATACAGTGTATCGCAAACTTCTGCAAAGATTTGATCAAAAAAGGAACAAGAAATTTGAGCTGATGCTCATGAGACATGCGAGAGTCCATAGCAGTTCCTGTTTGCAGGTAATTATGTCCATCCATTTGGTCTCAATTCACTATTCTGCAGCCAAAAATCACAAAAATTCACCAATTTTGGGTTGAAGGTCATTCAAGGTCACTGATGTTAACAGCGTTATCAGTGCTTGTTATAATAAGTAGCACGTCTGTGCCTATCTGCAAGCCTTTTGAGGCTAGACAAGCGAATAGCGCAAAATCACCACTTTTTAAAGGGGTGCCCATCTTTGACACCTGCAAGCGCCAGCCTTGTTGAACGTAGAAGATTGGGACCTAGACTGCTAAAATCTACGTTCAATGCTGAAAATTTCATATGCAGATTGTCTTGTTCTATCTCCCGCCCATTTCGGTGCAATTCACTCTTGAAATGTTCATCACAGTCCGAAATCCTGAGAAATTCACTAAAGCTCCTTATTTTGGGGGTTCAGGGTCATTCAAGGACATCGATGTTGACATTCCTAAAAGCTCCACTAGTGCTTGTTATGATAAGCAGCATGCCTGTGCCTATCTGCAACCATTTTCACAGCAGACGAGCCAACAGCAGTAAATAACGTCTTTTTAGGTCGCCTCCTCATTCGTGGTATCACCTAAAACCAGTGGTGTGAAATTTTGTCACAAAATGCTAGAGACTCTAGGCTATTATATGGTGAAAACCCCAACTCTATCTGACGTGGGCTTAAATCGGTACTGGGTCATGATGGACGAACAGACAGTCAGACCGAATTACCATAGCTAATACACACTATGCTAGCTCTCGCGCATAAAAATCATTGCTATGCAAGCAAGCTGTGTCACTAATAGAATGCAAAATGAATGAAGAAATTAACATAGAAATTAACATAGAAAACATTAAACAGAATAAAAATATAAACAATAGTAACAGCACAGTTCAAGCAAATATGACAAAATACCAAATCAAATATAATGACTATACTATAACTTATGAGTGAAAATGTGCAAATCAAAGCAGAAAAATTGCCGATAGAAGCACAAATTCCAATTCGTAACTAATGTAGTCACCGAACAAGCAGAAAATATCATCAAAGTACAAATTATTTGGCAGGCAATGTCTAAAAGCAAGTGAGTGTGGATTCAAAACAATTCCACTGTGAAGGAAAGATAATCTTGGTCACCGACCTAAAACTAACATACCAAATGACTGTTGGCTATGGTCACTGTCCCTCTACAAACAGATAATGGCCCATTCAATTTGCATACTTTTATAAAAAGCCAGTTTTCCACAGTTTCTATAGGCTGCACTCTCAAAGCAAACTTCACTACTGGTACTGATAATTGTTCGAACAGCATTTTTCACGGGATAAATGACCTATCCTTGAACCAATAAACAGCATCAAAACAATGAATGCTTAAAATGAAAAAAGTTAGCAGATGGTTAATGAAAGTATGAATTCTTTGATGGCAGGGTTTATAGAACTTACCACTACACCTTAAATCTGTTGCAGACTCACCCAGAATAATTACAATAAAAGCCAAACAGTTTGCCATATGTGATTTTCCAGTACCTTTGCCGGACCTATTCCCACGATATTTTATTACATCGATCTTAGACAGTTCTGGCATCACATAAAAGTAATTTTCGCATCGCAGTCATAATGTTTTCGAAAAAACGAAATTCAAAGATTGCAAGACCCTCTTCCATGACATTGCAACACGTTCAAGACCCTATTTGGTTCCAAAAATTTTCCAGGTCTTGGAAAATGAAGAAACAAATTTTCCAGACTTTTAAGGACATTCGAGGACCTGTGTCCACCCTGCATGTGTAAAATACATGCACCATACAATTACCGTAGCTGAACTCGGAGAACAGACCTCATCGACTTCCTGTGGGCTGTCCTCATAATTGCACAAGATTGCTCCGTTGACGTGAGTCCGCTGGCGATTCTCCCTCGATGGATCAATCGGACAGATCAGGTCCTCCTTACCATCACCACGACCAAGGCGGAAGATACCTTTCTTTATCTGGACACAATATGATGACTCGGTTAATAATAACGGGAATAATGTGCCAGTTATTCAATAGTCTACAATTCCTAGATCACATAAATATTCATTCATCACATGAATACACCATATGGCAGCATACAATAGCAAGAAGCCCAGCTGTGGCTGTGTACTGGTTAGCAGTGACCTTCAAGGTCATCCAAAGTCAATGATTTCCATCTAATCTGTCAGGGCATATGCCACTTCATGTTAGTGACTAATAGTAACCTTGGCTGTATCTCTCACCATGTCCGAGATACGGCCAATTATAGCTTGAAACTTTCCATGGAAAATTGTGGCCAAACCACTGCAGATGGAGACATGGTTACTATTGACGGTCTATAGGAAGTCGCCACTGCGCTATCCGATGTTACCATCGGTGACCCCCTTCGACTTACGGTTTAGCCACAATACATCCGTGATGGACAGACGGATGACAACCATGCCAATAGCTTGACCGTTACTTAAGCACGATTGGCAAAAACAGTTAAAACCAAGACAAAAGTTTTTAAAACTATAAACAAATATTAACTATGACTAAGAGAAAAAAATATAAAATACTACTAGTCTATCAATGCAGCATTCGTAAAGCCTATTAACCAAACATAAACAGTGAGCATGTCTTTTTACATCACTGATCTAATAACATCAACTCTAAGTAAAAAATTAATAAATATAAAATAAAATATATAATAAAAATATATAATATATATAATAGATATAAAAATAAAAATTACAAAAATTATGAGAATACTAATCCAAATAAAACAAATACAGATGGACACGACGTATGTGTCGGTCAAGTGACTTTCTACATACCTTGACTTTCTGTCCAGGAGTGAGTGGAATGAAGCCAGGCACAGACTCCGCCTCTCGCTTCTGCTGCTGGACCGCGCTGCCGATCAGAGCGACAAAGTGCGTGCTGAGGTGTCGACGTAACAGCGTCTTAGTGGCGGGGATTGACAGCAACGTCGCAAACAACTCTGCTCCAAACCTCGGCTCCATAACCTAAATACACACACTCATGTTACTAAGACTTTGTGCTCAAGGCCAAGACCAAAGCCAAGGCGACCGAGGCCAAGGCCACTCGAGGACTCAGAAAACAAGAAGCCCAGTGGTCGCTAGGTTAGCTGACCATACTGGTTGTCATTGAGTGAGTAGTTTCTAGAACGGCACTGGTTCTCAGTGACCTTCAGGGTCATCCAAGGTCGACGATTTTCATGTCATTTGAAAGCCAATATGTGACTTCATATTCGTGATCTATAGCAACCTAGGACATCTCGTACCATTTAGCTACAATACATCCATGACAAACGAACGAACGACAGACAGACCAATAACAGCTTTACCATACAATCGACTGTTACGTAAGTACGGTTGGTTAAAAAGCAAGGCCAAGGTCAAGGCCAAGGACTTGGGACCATGACCAAGAACTTTGTTATCATGGCCAAGGCCGGCCCACTTCCCTGTCCCCAAGATACCTCAAGCACGAGGCCAAGTCCTCGATGTCACATCACTGCATAGTGCATACACAGCAGCACCCACACACATATCTGGACCACAAAGGCTTATGCAGGTAAACCTAGAACATATACAAACGTGGTAAAACTATGTTCCAAGTCTGTATGTCAATACCTAAATCATTAAAAAATAAAACTGCTGGACTGATTTCCAGGTTAACCTGGAAAACTGATGATGACAAGAAAAGCCTAGCTAACGCAAAGAGGAACGTGCAACAGCGGTGCATAGTTAACTTCATCCATAGATCTCCTCTGTATGGTTTTTGGCTGCAGTTTCAAAGAAAGCCCAGTGAAACAAAATCAGTCGCCAGAGGGCGACAGACGACCGGCGGCTAAATTATCTATAGTGTTTCACTTGTACTCACCAGAGGGTGCCATCTATCTCGCTCTGCCAACACTGTATTGGATGAAAATCACAAATTTTTCCCACCCCCTCTCATTTTGCGCCCTCTCTCGGGGGTGACCCCCTTCGAATTTATGGAAAAGCTTCACTGATCCTGAAACTAGTCTCCCAGGCAGCCGACGGTGAAGATTTGGTGATCCTAGCTTGCACCGTTTTTGACTGATCCACCCAAGTGACAAACAGACAGACGGATAGACAGAATTGCGATGGCTAAGACACAATACAGCAGTATAGTTACTTGGCCAACACAACAACATCAGCTTTTTTAAAATTTCTTAATAGCTAACTGTGCAACTGTGACTAGTGGCACAATTATTCAATCTACGATTGTTCAAAACGTCAGTAGAATCTGTACCATGAGAGCGCCGTGCACGCCACTGCCTCGCAGGTTAGGAGCGTACTCTGAAAGGTCGATGCTTCGCAGCCACTCCATCACTCGGTGGTTTGTCCACAGCTTTGCCTCCTCGGGACAATTGTGCAGCAACCCCTGAGATAGACACATAATAAACGCATTTACAATTTAAATGAATCCAAATCTGCTGCTGCTGCTGATTAAAGGTTAAAGAAGACTGTGTATGACAATTTATGGAAAACCCATCGCAGAGCTACGGAGCATCACCTGCCATATGAGATCACACTGACACAGGTGATGTGCCCTGCCTTAACTCCAGCTAAACAAACACTTACTCAATTAACCCTGAGTTGACCTTGGTGAATGGTTATATACCTAGATAATTCAACTCTCCGCAGACAGCCATCTATCCAAGAAGTAACCGCTTGATAACGACCCGACCAGAAGTGCAACCCACGATCGTAAGTCCACCACTTTGCCCTTATGTCACCAAACTACCAACAACAAGCAACCATTCAGTGCCATAATAGTACTAACAAGAAAAGCCCAGCTAACGCCAAGGGAAAAGCGCAACAGTGGTGCATGTTTGAAAGCCCAGTAAAACAAAATCTAGGTTCACCCATGATAGCAACCATGTTTTTTACAGTCGCCAGAAGGTGACAGACGACCGGCAGCTAATCATCTATAGTGTTTTACTCATATTCACCAGAGGACGTGACCTGTCTTGCTCAGCCAATGCCGTATTGGCTGGAAATCGCAAATTTTCCCTACCCCTCTTTTAGCACCTCATTTACAAACTCGCTCGGGGTGACCCCTTTCAAAATTATGAAAAAGCTTTACGGATCCTGAAACTACAGTCTTCCAAGCAGCCAGAATTGTGATGGCTAAGACGAGCTACAGCAGGTGTTGCTGTTGTGCATAACAATGACTAACTCTAGTCTATAAATAAGTGAGTGAAATAGTTGCATTTAAGTGACTTTCATATACCTAACCTCCTGTACAGTGAGTTTACAATAAAAGCCAACAAACAATTTACAGAGAGGTGTAGATAATTGTCTGGGGTGTAGCGTGATCCTTAATGATCAGTTCATTATTTTTGATCAATATCAATATTACAGCAAATAAAGTTTTGCATCTTTAAGGTGGATAATTTCAGCAAAATAGGTGTAATTAAAATACCTCATCGGGCGAGGGTCGACGCTTCAGACAGACTTGACTGAAGTTGTTCTGTCGTAGAACTTCGATGCCTCGCCTGAAACTCAGATGGTGCAGCGTGTTGGTCACCTTCAGCCCGATGAGATCATCCTGACAGAAACACGGAAATGCATCGAAAATCAACTGACAGAAATTCAACTGATTCAGCCAATTTTATCACTTCATGAGACATTATGTCAGCTATGTGTAAAACCAAACATGTACTGAGTGAGTGAGTAGGGTTTAACGTCCCACCCGACACAGTATAGGTCATTTCGGGGATGGCCTTTCCAGGCAGAATGCATGCAAACACATAATAATGGAACGGTAAGTTTAAACTTTACAATAAGCAGAAAGTTTAACCTATACAGAAACATAAAACACAAAATGAGCTAAACCTAAAATTGCAAGAACTCCATTACACGCGTGGATATGTAATTAACAATAATGGCAGTTATAATCTTCCCTGTTATCCTCCAGACAGTCATTAACTTCAAAACATGTACTAACTTAGTTAGAAGATAACTGTTGACTGCATAGGAAGGAGACATGCAAAGAGACAGGAGAACAGGCCAAGTGGCTCTCAGACCAAACTACATTGCTCCAGTCCACATGGGCCAAACCAGACATCATTGTCAGGCCACGCTGGGCCAAACTGATCCAAGGCAAATTTCGAAATACTCAAGTAGTCAAGTACGTCGAACATGTATCACCAGTCGCTATACAATTAAATAAATTGCCATCTATACACTTCTCACACAATATCCATTCATTCCTCACAAACCAATCGTCTGCTGTGGAATTCTTGATTTAAAAAAACAACTGGCAGCAAAAACCGAGGTGGTGTAAACTCTGCAAAATGGGCTAAACTGGGTCTATATTTAGAGTTGAAATATTGGTCAGACCAGACTCAGTTATAAGAGTTCTGTGACCAAGTGAGGCAGAATAATATCAGCTAATTCACGGGCGCAAAGTGGCATTAATACATACAACAGTGAGGCAGTGTAGCATTCGTCCATCAATGCGTGCTTCCGTGAACTGATCCTTGTACTGAGGCAGTCCGATGTCATCCAACCATCCTTCACAACGGACTAGCTGAGTGACTAATTTATACAGCGGACGTAATTAACACTGAATGCACTTGATACACTATTGGAACAAAAAACAAAAAAGAAGCTTTTCAAGCTTTTTATGATTTCACGACCACTAGGGACCAACTTAATTCACGATTTCACGGCTGTGACATTTTCCGTGAAATTGGCCTTCTTCCGTGAAAAACGCCGATTTCCGTGAAATCCGTGATTTTTCGTGAATTTTAGTGCTTTTAGTTTGATTTATGACAATTAAAGAGTTTTATCAGCAGCTTTTGTACGGATGTTGCTGTTTGCTACGTCTCGCACTTCAGCACTAAGTAGTTGACATTGAC
>Ga0209367_1005502_pt1 | contig 17572 bp, 14 predicted proteins | sample WorMetLIZISLAND2_FD_187412 | JGI IMG/M metagenome (GOLD analysis project Ga0209367, IMG submission 187412) | Marine gutless worms symbiont microbial communities from Max Planck institute for Marine Microbiology, Germany - Olavius geniculatus... ... | reverse complement strand
CGATACCAGTCACACGCCGCTGGAAGTCATCAAGAGCAGCCGATTTATATCGTACGTGAGTAAGTAAAAGGCTGAGTTGATTAATCGTTAAAAATAAAATTAATCGTTAATTTTCTTTGTTAGTTAATGATTAAATTAATCGTTAAAATCCACAGCTCTAGCGTTTACTATTCTTTAGACTTTGGAGGCTTATATGTGACTGTGAACAAACAATTAAATCGCATTTCTGTTTCAATTTCTTTATTTTAAGAAGTTATCAGGACACTTGGTGGACATTATATTGGTCTTTTGTGCGTTAGCGTTATATAGTTATTTGGACTTTATCGCTCAGTATGTGTTTTTGTCTAACTAAATGGGTATAAAGCAATACAATTTTGTGGTTACGGGTAACTTGGAAGACTTCCTTTTTCTTTTACAAATATATAAATGAAGCTCGAACTTAATCCGAATTTTAGCGATCAAAATCCGAATTTGGAAAAAGCGAATTTAACATCCCTAAAAAACAAACATTGTGTCAGGAAATCTGTTATTAATATCTACGCTTATGTGATCAGTAAATAAATGAAAAAAATCAAAATATTTTGTTTGAATTATATTTATATCACAGGCTGCGCTACCGCGCAGCACTGTTGTAAGGGTGACCAGCCATTTCAATGGGAAACTCCAAAATTTGACCCCTCATATTTCCCAAACTCCTTAATTTTTCCACACCAAAATTTGCACAGATGATTAGGTCCAGCATATCTCCTGATGTGCAAAATTTGGTGAAAATCCGTTTACGGGGGGCTTCCCCACGAAGAGGTGAAATATAACGCTTGCGTGACTTTTTGTACCTTTCCTTCCCTTTCCTTTCTTTTTTTTTCTTGCCGTCCTCTACAGGAAAAACGACTGAACTGATTTTAATGCACGATGGCTCATATGACGCGGTTTCACGCAAGGAAGTGCCTTTTGGGGGTTACAAAATTTAAATTTAACATTTTCATTTTTTTTCACAAAAATATGAAAAATTACAATGGCGCCTATGGGGAAAATTAGACAATGCTTTAAACTGTCATAACTCCTGCTATGTATAAGATAAAAAGTCGTAATTTTGGGTTCTAGGCATGGTTTTCGGGGTTGGCCAATTTAACGGTGTCATTTATATTTACCCCTGATCGACCCCCGTTGCCATGGCAACGAAATTTGGGACAAAATGGGCAATAACTCAGCCCCCTTAAAAGAAAATTGCACGCTGTTTGCACCTACTCCCTTATTTTCGGGCCCGTGCTATCCGATGGTGTCATTTACATTTTTCCCCTGCCAACCCCCATTGCCATGGCAATGAATTTTGGAACAAAATTGGCTATAACTCTGCCGCCATAAAAGATAATTGCGCGCTGTTTGCACCTACCCCCTATTTTCAGGCCCGCGCTATCCAATGGTGTCATTTAAATTTTCCCTCAGCCAACTCCCGTTGCCATGGCAACGAATTTTTCGAACAAAATTGGCTATAACTCGGTCTATGTAAGAGATATCTGCAAGATTTTTACGTCTATAACGGGGTTTTCGAGGATGGGCCATCGAATGCTGCCAACCGAATTTTCCCTGAGCGACTCTCGTTGCCATGGCAACGAAATTTGGGACAAAAATGGCTATACTCGGCTTATGTAAGAGATATATCGAAGATCTTTGCATCAGATGGGATGTTTTCAAAATCGGTTTATTCTGGTATGGGCAGTGTGCAATTATTCAAAAGCGCACATATGCACCCCTGCAAAAATCATACGTTAAGTATACGAAAAATCGTCATTATCTAGCAACAAAAACATTTCTACATTTTCTAACATTGCTATAATTAACCAATCCAGATTACTTCCAACGGCAATAAAACTGCAAATATTTATGTAAAAAACTGCAAATATTTATGTAAAAAACTATTCAGTTTATATACAGTGTAAGGGTGGCATTGTGGTTGTAAATATAAAACAGCACAAATCACAATTTAAAAATTCAAACATCACCATTACACAATGTCAGAAGAACTTTGCTGACTGTGTAGTGGTAAAGTTTGAATTTTTAATTTGTGATTTGTGCTGTTTTATATCTACAACCACGATGCCACCCTTACACTGTTTATAAACTGAACAGTTTTTTAAATAAGTTATTATAATAGATACCTCTGATCATGTGTCAGAAAATCAGACTTGTTAATAAGGATAATGCTAGTTTTACACTCTGAGACTTCCTTGACGTAAATCTTCAGATCCTCACAGTGAAACAATAATGGATTGCGGGCATCAACAATCTGAATGACGATATCACTGTCAGCACACAACAAAATCATATTGTACCATAAATCATTTAATAGTAGTCTATTCTCGCAGTCATTTAAGTAAGGAATTGCACTGCCTAGTTTCCAGACAACTTATTCTGTCTAATTAAAGTGACATCACATAGATCATTGACATAAATAAACAAGAAATCTGAGCTTATGCTCATGAGATGCACAAGAGCCTATAGCAGTTCCTATTTGCAGGTAGTCTTGGTCCATCTTCATCCATTTCGTCGCAATTCACTCTTCTGCAGCCAAACATCGCAAAAATCACTAAAAAACCTATTTTTGGAGTTCAAGGTCATTGATGTTGACATTCCTAAGAAGCTTGTCACCATTGCTTGTTATGATAAGCAGCATGTCTGTGCCTACCTGAAACCATTTTCACGTTAGAACAAGCCAATAGCAGAAAATAACCACTTTTTAGAGGGGTACCTTCTTTGACATCCACGAGCAGAGGCTCCTTGAGCCTAGAGGGTCCGGACTTGAATTGCTAAAATCTACATTCGATGCTGAAAATTTCATATGCAGGTTTTCTAAGACCTATCTGCAGCCATTTCAGCGCAATTCACTCTTGAAATGTGTCACAGCCTGAAATCGCGAAAAATTCATTATAACCCCCTATTTTGGGGCTTCAAGGTCATTCAAGGTCATCGATGCTGACATTCCTAAAAAGCTCATCGCAAGTGCTTGTTATCATAAGCAGCATGTCTATGCCTATCTGCAACCATTTCCATGTTAGACAAGCCAATAATGGTCAGATAACATCTTTTCAAGGGGGGTTCCCCTCTTTCATGCCCTCATTCCAGGGGAACCTCCTCACCCAGCATTATGACATTTTGTCACGAAATACTAGAGACTCTAAGCTATCATATGGTAAAAACCCAAAGTCTTTATCTCACATAGGCTGGAAATGGTACCAGGTCGTGACAGACAGTCAGACAGAATTACCATAGCTAATATGCGCTATAGCTATGCTATCTCTCACCTGTAATAAAAGGAATCCTTTCTGAAAGCCAAAAAATAGTTTGTCACATTATACATTTTATGTGAGAAAATGGTTAGAAATACTCCACCTAATACTTCTACAAATTGCTGACACATGAGACACAATTTCAAACAATTTCACACTCAAGGCATTCATACAATGTGCAGCATACATCGAACTTTCTATGATCTGCATTCTGCAACAAAAAAATAACTGCCATGATAATAATTTCATTAAACTAGATGTGCGCATACACTTAGTTCTGCTTAACCAGCCTTTTTTCTGGAGTTAATGATTTGGCTAAATAACACTTTCGGAAATTGTTGTTGCATGCTAAATGCTGATCCTGTCACCCATTTAACAAAATTAAAAAACTAAAGAATAAACACTGAACAATAAAATCTAAACACCCAGACACCGACAGCTAAAACTTGACGCCAGAAATTCAGCCAATCAGCAATTTATAACTCTGGACACTTAGCTAAGTAGACCTATATAAATGAAACAAATCACCTTCTTTCGACCACACGCCAAAGCTGTCGCCAGAAGTCCAGATTTCTCTCATATGGAGTCATAACAATACCTTCCACTTCCTGCAGTCTAAATACAATGTGCAAGTAGTAATAGAAGTATACTGCTGGAAACTTCATTATATCGTGGGCTCAGAGCCAAAATGCATTATCTCGCGTGCGGCTAAAACCGAGAAAATCAAAAAACAAAGTTTGCAGCATGCTGTAAATTCAGCCAGACAGGCAACAGAAATGACGAAGCATTCATAGTATTAACATAGTATTAACAATTCACTGCTGAATACAATGCAAATCTCAAAGTTTGGCTACATGAAGCTGATTTATTATATTTGAATTTAAACTGAACTACCCTGTTCAAATTCTAACCAATTTCAGCCAGTGTTTGCATGCCAGAACGCACTATCTCGAACTGATGCGTTACTGCTGCAACGAGCAAGGCTCCTGCTGTAGGCAGAAACGCGTGCATCAGCCGCAATAGCTCTAGATAATGCGTTCTGGCTCCAACTGAAACCGACGTTCTTCCATGCAGCGTGTCTTTGCTTGTAGGACTAACAATGCATCACATTTAATAAGTTTCTGTGTTGCATATAAACACATGTAAACACTGAAGTGCTTTCCATTTCATTAGGTTGATTTTATTTGTAATATCTTAGACCGCTCTGTAATGATACCTGTCAAATTTGGAATTCCTAAAACGACTCTCGTATGCTGATAACAGTTTGTCTTCATTTGCTGAATCGCCGGTCAAGTTTAATTTAAGAATGGTGTCCTCGATGACTGTCCTTAAACTTGAGGACAGATTAAGGACAAAAAATTAGCCTTCGCTTTTTGTCATTGTAATGAATGTGCTCTATGCTATGCAACAACTTTGTCGGTATTTGCAATTTTGAGGTATATTTACCGAAATATTGAAATTGTTTGTCTGAACATTTTTCCTGTCCGCGGTAGCAACAACAGTATTGTTTTTGGTTTTTCTGTCTGTCTGTCTGTTTGTCTGTGAACACGATAACTCATCAACCGCTGTAGGAATACTCACTTTGATGAAATTTTACACGAACACATAAGCCCTACCTCAACACGTCAAGGTCATAGGGCAAAGATCAATGTCATTTTTTCGTTGGTGGACCAACGTTCACTTAGGTGTTTCTGTCAAACGTAAAAAAAATTCTAGTTGATAATGCCGTTTTCTTCTTGTAGATTGCTTCACGCTTTCCACGAATAATCGTAATTGAAGTTTATAGTTGTCCGAAATCAAAGGCACCGTTGATATAACTCATGAACTGTTGCACTGAGCTTGATAAAATATTTGCAAACATGTAGGCCTATCTTGACGACCTTCAAAAGCGTATTGAATATTAAATTCATACGTCAAAGATCAAGGTCACAAACTGTTTGTGCTTTGTGTGCATGCCATGGCAGCTACCGTGGACACCACTTATAGCCTTCAGCTAAACTGAAAAGTCCAGTTATGGTTCATTACAATTTTAAGTAAAATCAAACTAAATCAAACTGGCTTTTAATGTACGGTATAAAAATGTCATACTTACTTACTTACTCACTTAGTGGTCTTGGTTCTGATCTTGGTCTCAGCCTCAAAAGCTAATTGCCTGGCCTTGACCTCCAGGACTACTGGCTTGGCCTCGGTCTTGAAAATGCTGGCCTCAAACCCATTAATGGTTAAATTAAGAATTTTAAAACTATGTTGTTTATTTTTTACTACACAGAAGAATGTCTAAGTGTGTTTTTCCACAAATGTTATATAGCCATTGTACATCATGCATAGCCTAATTGTGTAATTCCGGAAAGTCACTTTCTTGCCGTTCTATTAATATTACAACAAAGAAGCAAAGAAAAAGTAACTAGGCTTATAAATTTTTCACACTACCGTAAATGCAATGTTTATATTTTTATTTTAATTAATACACAAACAAAATTTACGTAGCTGCAAATTAACATGGTCTTTAATTATAGATTTTAGTGACACACTGTGAACAAACTGTACTGTCAATTGTTAACGTTATCCACCCAAATAAATGCACAACAAAGAATTCATAGTATTGACAATTCACCGCTGAATACAATGATAATGTTAAATTTTGAGTACACAAAGCTGGCTTGATATATTTGTACTTAAACTAAACTACCCTGTTTAAGTTCTAGTCAATTTCGACCAGTGTTTACTGCAACGGCAAGCAAAGCTCCTGCTAGGCAGAAACGCATGCACCAGCATGCATTAGCTTGAGATAATGCGTTCTGGCTCCAACTGAAACCAACGATAAGCGAGATAGTGCAAAAACAACAAATTTTTAATACATAAAAAGCGGGCTAAAGGTGTGAATTTTGATGCAGGAAATTTTTCCCTGATAGAGTATGAAGTGATCGACATGATGCCATCAATAACTAATTTTTGACAAAATTGCGAGATAATGCATTCTGGCTCTAAGCCCATGATATATACTATAGTAGTTATAACAACATCTATTATATGACCTAAATGCAATAACTCAAAGGTAGAGATTATATAATTAAGTGATGAAGTAACAACTGTGACTGTATTGTAAGCTCCAGCTCAGTAAGATAAACTGATGCTATTTAAGTAAAGAAATAGAAGTAAATTATGTGATAAAAACAGAGTAGAAATAACGAAATTATCTAGTCAACAGATGTACTGACTATGGCTCAAAAAATATCAATAATGCACAACTTCACAACACTGAATTATATTATCAGTTTGTAATTTACAGTGCAAGCGATCGTCTCCAGTCCAAGAATGATTCCCTCTCCATCTTCTCTAACTCTTCTGGAGTGGTTGAAAAATCCCAAGCTGGTCTGTATGACAAAAAACACAAACAAGCAACATTGTCACATGATTGTATCAAGTCACATGCAAACACAACACTTCTATATTGTATGCAAGATGAAAGCATCTCACACATGCTAAATGTCACTATTCTTAAATAAAAAGTAGTAAAGTCACCTGCGTGGAATTTTCAAGTGTTGCCTGTGAGCATTTTGTGCAGCCTGAGTCTTCAAACGCTCATCAGCTGTTAATAACCCAGTCGTACTTGTGACAAATGAAATATTCTCTCTTTCTGTCAAAAAACAACAACACTGAATATTACTTTTCACACTGTGTCCATTAGCACACAGAAGAATGTCAGTTTTTGCACAACCTGGACAATAATCACATTCGAGTATATTATGTATATGAAGCAAAAATCAGAGTGAAACAGGCAGAATCTCGTACTTACCAGCTGTAAACTCAGTTCCTGCCAGTTCAGCAGTAGAAAGAAATTCATCAAGTGTGTTTTCTTCTGTTACAGACTTCAGGTTGATACGGTTCCAATCTAGCCCATCATCAAGTTCAGTGGTGTGCAGCTGAAACAAACACATTTATTCTATTCACTTATGAAAGCATCAACTAATATTTAGTATTCACACAATAAAGCAGTGCCAGTTACTTATCATAAATGTTTGTTTTAATTTGAGTAAAAGTGTTGCTAGATTCTACCAATGTCAAACCACATTTTTTCTCTGTAGCTGTTAGTCATGACAACAGTCACAGATAAACACAAGATTCTATGAAACAAAATAAATACGTACTAGCATCTGATGTATATTGTCATAAACAGATGTAATCTTTGCTATAATCATCGGCAAATCAACAACATATAAATGCAAAACAAAACACAAGTGTCACAAAGTCGGCATCACTCACTAACTAATTTCGCATTTTATTCACATTTTAAACAATGCAATCTTCAGCCTCTGTTACATGTTAACAGTTTCGTTTCCACGCCATCACACGACTGTTGACAAGATACTCGCGATTTCAGACAGCATGAAATACTTACTAAAGACCCTCCATGTTTCCTTCGGCCAGCCTTAGATCGATCTTTAATAATAGCTCTTCCAAGGTTATTCTTCTTGCCCATCCTCGGAAATAATAAAAATAATAATAAAAGAAATGCGAAAAATAAATATTTACTTAAATTACATAGAATATATAACCAAAAACTGTCTAAAACGCGACTTACGCCAAATTTTGTCTAGTGATGGGTCCAAATTTTGTCTAGTGATGGGTCAACAAATCGAAATATTGTTTCGATAACGGTATGTCGAATAGTAAGTATCGTATCTTAGAACTAAATATCAGAATTTTTAATATTATCACAATATTTAGTTTGTGCGTTTTGTTTGGGGTGACTAAATGTTTGTCATAAAGCCAACCTGTAACTTCTGTTCTGTAAATAACTTAGGCTACAGTAGGTCTATTGTAATTTAAATTATTCTTATTAATAATTATTATTTCTCTGCAGCGCATTATTATGTCGAAGTACTTTACAAACGTTTCGGTAGTGTAAGCTCTTTAGAGCTGACACGTACAGTTCGAAACAGTCGTTACTTCTTTTCATACAAAAAGCTGCTTCAGCCATCTTCAACCAGCCTAGGGCCTATGTTCTTGCTGTGGTGTAATATCTTCATCGATTCATCTATAAAACTTATTCACATTAACAACACCACAAATTCACACGTCAGTAGTAATGTGTATAACTGCGGTTGATGCAGCAAAAATACTCGTAACGTTTCTGCATGGGGATCCGCGAGAAATAATAATCTTCGCGTGCACAGGTGCGACCTGCGCTCATCGCTGTTACGAACTTACGAAGTCAAAAATTAGCCAAAATATGGACATAACCATGATTGCTTTTTATAACTTAGGATATAGACTTATCGTTGAACTTTACATATGCGAGCGTTATTTAGGTTTTTATATTAACATGCAGGTAGTCACGAATGACTTACCAAGCGTGTAGACAACATTAGCCGACTGCAGGCGACGCTATACAGACCGGCGACGCCTATATTCCCACGTAAAGGTCTATGGTATAAATAGGCTGTGCTTATCATAAGGCCTATAGCTATCGCAATTGCTAAGGCGTAATATTGATACCAACGCGTTGTGAGTTCCTAATGTCTATATTATCAACATTGTCGTATAGTCTACAGCTTATCTTTTGACCAGCGAGCTGTATTGTCAGTAGTGGCTAAGCCGTAGCATAGCCATAGCAAATAGAGCGGTGAAAGCGAAAACGTGCTGATTTGTAAAAGGCGATCGAGCGACGAAAGCCATCGATGGCGAAAGACAGGTGCGCGATGGCGGAAGCTGTGGTGGCGAGCATCGTTGCCGACGACGTCGACGATCTGTCGACCGTCTTCTGGACGACCGCCGACCGTGACAGTTGGCGCGCAGTGCTGCGCTACGAGCTGTCAGTGGAACAGTTGATCGACGTCGGAGGCCTGCTGCACTACGACGTGTTCGCGCCGAAGCTGTTGGGTGTCGGCTGCGCGCAGACCCTGACGCCGTGGCACATCGCCGCACTGCGAGGTGCTGACGACGCTCTGACGCTGTTTGTCGAACGTCTCGGTCTGCCTGTCGACTGTCGACTGCCGACCAGTGGCGCGACGGCCCTTCACCTCGCTTGCTTCGCCGGACACGTCGACACCGTGCGCACGCTCATCGACAAACTCAAAGCCGATCTCAACCACCGCGACGAGTAGGATCATATCTATGCGATACACAGTTGCAACTTAATGTAAAAAAATATTTTTTCAATTGAGAACGACTACACAATATGCAGTATAAAATGTAGGCAAATTTCTATTTTAGGCCTACGGACATTTTCAATCTCTATAGGCCTGTAAGAATCGAACAAGACAGTTCTGGGGCATGACAGAAACATGGCAAGTCGAACATGTCCACAAAGTAATTTCGATAACACGATATAAATATACGTAATTCAGTAATAAAGACGTCATGATATCTGGACTAGTTTTTCCTCTTTTTCAACAGAAAATGCATCCGAAAAGATAATACTACACCTAGTTCACAGCAAATGTCTGCCTGCTCTGCTGTATGGTCTGGAGGTTTGTCCATTAACTAAAGCTGACTACCGAAGTTTAGACTTTGTGGTGATGCGATTTTTAATGAAATTATTTTGTACGTCAAACAGTGTTATTGTAAACGAATGTCGAATGTGTTTTAATTTCAGATTAGCCAGCGAAATTGTACCGACACGAAGTGTTAAAGTAATGTTGAAATTATCGAACGTTGCATGCTTAAGCTTAGTATGATTATGCTTACTGATTACTGACAGTTTTACTGACAGTTTCATTGTTATTATTATTAATTAAGTTTAGTTAACATTTATTTTTTTTACTTGTGCTACCATTGTATTATGGTGAATAAAGTTGTATATATATATATTAGTTTATTGTCTCTTTTCGACGTCACGTCTCTGTTTTAGTAGCCTATAATACTAATCGTATTTGTCTAGCTGAAAACGCAAATACACGTTAGCGGTCGGCGACTGTGTGTGCGTGCATAGGTACGGGTGGACGGCGTTACATTACGCCGCGGTACAAGGACAGTTTGATGTAGCTGAACTGTTGATTGGGCGCGGCGTCGACGTGAGACTGCGGGACAAGGACGGCGTAACTGCCGCGTACCGCGCCCAGGCTGCCGGCAACCCCGACGTCGTCTGTTTGCTGCAGTCACTGCAGGCTGATGACAGCCCCAACGAGGATGATCTAATGACCGTAGTTCAACCCGACGAGGAGGATCGATCCGCATCACAAGCACTCTACGCCAACGTCAGGAAACCCATCATGACGCAAAACCCAAACCCCGGTGAGCTGGATTCATAATATGCAGCATAGTACAATTTAGCGTTTTTTCACATAACGTTTTTTGCATTTTCGTGTTTGTGCTTTGTCAAATTTTGCTAAAAGTATACGTTTTAGTCTGTTTTGTGTAGCGGCTCTCCAGACATATTAAATCGTGCTTAATAGGCCTATGTGCAATAACGCCAATACGCAGAGTGTTGTTTGAACTTACGATGCAGGTAATGTTCCTAATGTGATGTCTCTCTGGGAACTATGTTTACGGCTATGTATGCATGCAACATAACACATCACATTTATAAGACTAAGATGGCAGGGAAATGACAAATAAATGCCTGCGCGATGTACAGGCGGCGACGTCATTCGACTTGGAGAGTCCGTGTACCACCTGGCGTCGAGCGGAAATAGAAGCAGTGGAGACAAGACGACATCGGCGCAGCTGGTGAGACGATGCATCAGCGAGCAACTGCAGAACGTTCTGGGAAACAACGACGCCGAAAGCATCTACGTTGCACCTGTTTCCGGTGGTTCTTCGCAGCTTGCGGCGTCTCCTCGTATCGAGAACATCAGCTACAACACGCTGACGCGCGTCGTGCGCGAGGAGCTAAGAAAATTTACCGAAGCAGCTGCGGCGCACAGCCCGCATCAGCAACCAGCTTCCGACGTGCTGGAAACTAGCTGCAGCGCCGGTAACAAGAATGTGTCGACTAGAAGTGGAAAACGAACGGGAGATTACGAAGAGATCGACGACGTGATCGACGCCATTGCGGAGCGCGATCATCTCATCTCAGTTGCAGTCAGATCTGATGAAGACGTGCCAGCACCACGCCACTCACCGCCACCACCACCTCCACAACGGCTCAGTGCTTCGTCGACAGCGTCAGCCACGACTAGGCACAATGACGACAGCAGGCCGGCAATGATGGTCGCCAGTCAACGGCCTGCAGACAGTGCTGAGACAACGGTCAGACAACGCCGAGCACAGGTCGACAACGAGCGCGTCATCGCACTGCTGACACGCATCGAACAATCAACCGCTGAACTCGACGCTTCCTTCACGGCGCTCGTCAACGTCGGCCTGCGTTGTCCCGGTGACTGGCAACGACTTGCCCGCCAGCTGCCGATCTGCAGGCCGGCCAAACTAGCGCGTCACGTCGCCAGGATAGAAGAGCGATATCGTGATGACGTGAAGCAGCAGGCTGCCGCAGCACTGGCCGAGTGGCGCTCGTATCGGCGCAGCCAAGCGACGCTAGGCGAGCTCGTCGACGCTCTCAAGCGATGCGACTTACGCGAAGAAGCACGCTTCTTAGACAGCATGCCATCGCAAGCCATGCACAACGCCACTCAAGTCTGATGACATGCATCAAAGACGAATAGACCATAGCCTACTGATGACAGCATACCCGCAGTGATGTTCGCATGATCGAGCCGGCGGCCGCTGGCAATGGCCTCAGACAACGCGCTGCATCAAAGTTGGAGACTGCTATAATGTTTTTCATTAATGGGCCTATATAGCTATACGGATTACGGAGTTACGGACATAACCAGTGACAGATTTAGTGCAATGACATTTGCAATTAAAGCTAGCCTATAATAGTTGTACGTGGTCTTAAGCTTTTTATTTGGCTGATAATTTAATGTGGCGAATACATTAAACGATCGTCGCCGCGACCGATCGCCGCTACCGGTCGCCCGCGATCGTCTCATCGTGCATTCACTACAACTGGCGATGGACCGACCGGCGATCGGCGATCGCCACATCGATCGCTCGTATTTAATGTGGCGAATACACGAAGCTATTGTCTCGGCGATCGGTCGCCACCAGTGGCACCAGGTCGCCACGAAACATGTTTAATTCGAGCAGCCGATGTGGCGACTATCGCCTCGTGTATTCACAACAGGCGACTGGTTGTGGGGACGATCACCGCGACGATCGAATATAATGGCACGATAAACCTATACAGCAATAACGTCAGCGACCTACATGTATACAGGCAGACGATCGAACGGACTGGAAGACAGACAACTTCGATGACGACATCGCGCAACTGCCGTCAAAAGAACTATTTTTCAGATCACTAAGGTTAGAGATCTGATAACACGAAAATTAAAAGCAAATTGCATCAAATAATTTTGGTCTGAACCTGCAGCTCGCAATGGTCCACAGATAAAAAAACACGTCCGTTAATTTGTTTTTTTTTACAACGAAAGACAAGACATTGTGATTCTTGAATCTTGATAACCGCAGGTGAGGTGACGTCGCGGAAAATCGAACGTAGGCTTACAAAAGACTGAACTGAGCTATTTACCCGGCGGCCTTACAAATAGCCTATGGGATTATCCGGCAATGCGTGATGAATAGCATAGCGGCTACGTGCCGGATAAATATTGTAAGTTGTAACTTGTAACGTCGATCAGGTTTGACCACAGCATTATAACCGTATATGCTGTGGTTTGACGAACGGTGAAAGTGATGTACAACCTCACACAAAGTACAAACATTTCGAAGAATTTTTGTAGGCCTACAAGCATCAAATTTTAATGCATTTTTATTTCTACTAGACATATGCAACAACTTGAGTAAAATAGAAAAACTTAAAAAGACGAGTTTGAGGACTACAGACTGGCTGTGCCTGCTGCTGATCATCCCTGCGTCTACGTTTTGGTCCAAACTGACATTTAGTTTTTTTGCGATGGGCGTGTCCGACAGGCAGGTAAACAAACGACGTAAACAACAACTATACGCTGACCCGCACGGCAGGTGAGGCTTTAGCAGCCAGGCGAATGACTGCAGGCAAAACAGATGAATGAAGATGATTTATAAGTTTTAGAGAAAGTAAGCTGTTTTACTAGACATAGCTGGGCGTATTTTTTCGTTGCTTCTATGTATACGTGCAACATTCAATTCGGTCTCGCAACTTATGGTATCTAAGGTAAAGTACTTAGCTAAAAGTCGAGGCCGACGTGTACAGACTTATTAATTCCTTGTATTGTTCGGTAATTATAATAAGAACCTGCACTTTGGTTAGGATTATTCGCACCGTTAGCAAGATTATTTGGAGTTTTGGATAGGGACATCCTTCATGGTTTTTTACGCACTCATCACTGCCGGCATGTTCACAACCACTACTGGTCAGGAGTCTTCAACTTGTTGAAGTTCGACCATACGCCGAAGAAGAAGTGCAGTAATCTGTAAGAGTAATAACTTTGGCATCAATATGTTAAGTTTTTATGATGTTGTTGAATTCATACTTATCAGACAGTATACAGAGTGACCTGTGTGAGAGGGTGTGTGTGTGTGATGTTTAATTTGTTGCATTTAAGATAATTTGTTGTGTTTTAGCTATTTTTGTATGTTGTCAACATTTGAGAGATGTCTGCAAATAAAAACGAAGTAGCATCATCAGCTGCTGGCTCGAGTGACAAAGCAACGAGTGGCTTTTCTTTGCTGAGTACTCTCACGAGAAGTTTCAAAGTAGCTGGCCTGGCTGTAGTTGTCTGGTCATGGGGATATTTTGGATTCAGCATTGGCTGGGTGTACGTGGCTCTGTTTTTCCACATCATGAATGAAGAATACCGAAAGATCAAAGACTCGAAGAAGGCTTTTGCGCAGCATTCACTGGTTGATGAGAAACGAGCCATCTTGTCAAAGTTGGATGAATATCCATCCTGGGTATACTACAACAGTAATCAGTATCACTAGTATTTCAAGATACTTTTTGCATCGTGGTTGGTTATCATATGAGCAGCCTGGAATATCTCATTAAGTTTTTGCTAATTTTGTGATAAGCAACATCCCAGTAACTAAGGAACCTTGGTTATAGTTTAGTGCTTGTTATTTGGTATGGTATGGTAATCAGAAGTATATATATTTCTCACAAAGTTTCAGAATTTTTTTGATTAATGTTTTTTGTGTGTTTGCAGAACTTTTGTCAAGAAGTTTGCAGTAGTAACATGGATTGCAGATCTGTTTTTTCTTGCATTTGATTATTCTTTTGCTAACAGAACTGTAGCTCAAATTGAAACTGCCAGACACAAAATAGATATTACAACACATTTTCAAAATTTGTGTTTAAGCCAATATTTTTATGATGTGTTTGTTGAAGTTGCATTGTGTTATCTTTGACAGGTCTATTTTCCAGAAGCAGAGAAAGCAGCATGGTTCAACAAGGTACATTTGTTTTTATTTATTCAATTTTTGGTAGAATTGAAATGGAATATTTGGAATGTTTGCAGCAGTTGTTCTTTGATATACACCGTGTCTCAAAAAACCTGTGCCATTTTTATTATTTGAATATCTACAGGAAACATTGGTCGATTTTGATAATTTTTGATGTGCGAAATTATGAAACAACTTGACATAAATAAGTACAGTTTTGGCCACCTCACTCAAATATTGTCACTACACTACCTTGTGGAATTTAGAAGTCTTAATTTGGTTACTTACAACAATGAATTCCTACTGGGTAGTGAATACGTCGGCTCAGAAATAATTACCTGAATAGCAACGAACACGAGCAACAGCTATTTTTTCTTAAAAACTCACACATGTTACATCACATCATTTTTATTACAGCATGTGCTCAAAATGTCCTGCTCCAGCACTAACGCAAGTTGTTGCCACTTGTCAACAGCGCATTCAGTAACCGTTGACCCAGAGCGGCTCACTCACTATTGATGTGACATTTCACTTCACATTTCATTTCACTTCGTCGGCGTATGATATTAAAATCAGTAATGATCTGTGTTTAATGAATTACAGATTTGTATGATTTTGTGGTCTCACTGATTTTCTGAGCTGATGCATGTGCAATCCAGTATAAACTCGTTAATGACCAAACTGCAACTTCTGCACTTCACAAGGTAGTGTAGCGACAATATTAACGTGAGGTGGCCAAAACTACAGTCGTTTATGTTAAATTGTTTCATAATTTTGCTTGCCATGAATTATCAAAATCAGCCAATGTTTCACAAAGTTATTCAAAGAATAAAAGTGGCACAGTTTTTTTCTGAGACACATTGTAGATAGTGCTTAATAAGCAACTCTTAATTTTTTGGTTGGCTTAGTCTTTTGTTTTACTACTGCAAGCATGCTGAGTTTTATATGTTTAAACAAAATAAGCAAATACTGACACAGTGTGAGTTGTGCAAAATACATGTATGTAGAACTTGTAATGATGTGACTTCCCAGGCACACTAATTATGTACCGATTTGTCTTAGATGTTGTTGCGAACAATGAGCAATGCAATTTTGCCACTCTTTGTGCAGATGATGTCACAAATGTGGCCGTACATTGGTGAATATGTTGAAGGAATTCTAAGGACTACCGTTCAGCAGTCGATTCAAGGCAGTCTTTCAAACAAGTTTCAGAACTTCTCCTTTGAAACCATCGATCTTGGTGATGTGGTATGTTCTGCTTGTGCAAAATGCTTTTTGTTGAAAGTAAATGAATTTGATTTACCCTCCATATATTCTGAGCTGCTAACAGCTTTAAGACCAGTACTACAGTACATTGTACACTGATAAGGCAAATTTTGCAAACATTGCCTTCTTACCTGCTTTTTAGTTCAAGAGTGTTTGTGACACTTACTGAGTACTATTTAGCTGCTGTTATGTCTCTTTGTTTTTGGCTATATTGCATAACACAGTTTTCTGCAGTCTTATGTTGTGTGTTTTGATCAGTATACAGTAGTTTACCATTATACTGGTACAGGTCGCTCATTGATGCACTGTTTGATTTAATCAGTCATTGCTTTTACAGCTGAATCAATCATCAGTTACCATGATCAAATTCATATGAATCATATGGTTGTATGTTATGCACAGTCGCCAAGCATTGATAACGTTGTCATTCATCAGGACAAGCTGCTTGAAGACGAAATTGTTTGTGATGTTGAGTTCAGGTATGTAACGTGCCCCGAGTCACTCATTGTACATTATGTTGTTAGTTGCATTGTTTTGGATCATGCTATTTCTGCAGGAGTCTTGTATTTTTTGTATTATGTTATGCATTCTTGAATTTATACGAGGGTTGTTCCATAAATAAGTTTACAAAATGGCGCCATTCCATTAATTCTTAAAGTAGAAAAAATTCGAAATTTATGTTATATAGGAAATTTAATACTGAGTACAAGGTGTGAGTTTTGTTACAATGGCATTACTGTGACATCATTTATAAACATTAAATAAGGTGATGTTGCCACTGAAATTGTCCTGTAACAACCACCTTGCTGTTATGTTTGTTTTGTGGGCAAAAAGATTTAATGCAAATCAGATTCACTGTGAAATGCATGCAGTATATGGTGACAAGTGTTTTACAATGCACCATTACATGTTTGGTGTAAGAAAATGCTAGAGGGACAGAAATTTGTATCACATACCAAGGTGCAATCAGTTGTTCTTCAGTAACATGGACAGCAGCCAGCATCGTTCTTTGCATCGGACATTCAGAAGCTTCTTGACAGACGGGACAAACATTTAAGCAAACTTGGATGATATGTTGAAAAATGAAGCACTAATGTTTAGCGTTTAGAGAGGTGACATTAACTTGTTAACTTTATTCTTTTTTCTTTTTGTGCCGTTTGTCACTTGTGAGTCGCGGTACATTACTGGTGGGAAAAATAATACACAAATACACTGTGTCTCATCCAAAAAATTTCAACGTATGTGCAGAATTAAATTTTTTACAAAACATATTTCGGATTTTTTTTATTTCAAAAATTAATGGAATGGTGCCATTTTGTAAACTTATTTATGGAATGACCCTCGTATTTATATCTAGATTTTATGTAGCAAATCTAATTACTGTTCTGTCACATGTGGCTGTAACATCTTTGGCTGCATTTGTATTATTTATTTATTTATTTATTTATTAGTTCAGCACTGACATTCAAGAACAGAAGCAAAACACGATACAAATAAGATTACAATGTCAGGCAAGGACAGAAAGGCTCCATACAAAGCACTGACAACTATCCTAATCAGTACAATAGGTTAAAAACTTCGACAAATCAGTACGTTTCAAAGCAGCTTTAAACCTAGCAAGGGAAGAAAAATCA
>Ga0209367_1005501_pt1 | contig 17574 bp, 11 predicted proteins | sample WorMetLIZISLAND2_FD_187412 | JGI IMG/M metagenome (GOLD analysis project Ga0209367, IMG submission 187412) | Marine gutless worms symbiont microbial communities from Max Planck institute for Marine Microbiology, Germany - Olavius geniculatus... ... | reverse complement strand
CTAAAAGGTTCTTAATTCATTAACACTTTCAGTGCATGTAACTCTACAGTGACTTTTTTTATTGATATTATGGTTTAAACAACGCATTTTCAATGACTGAATTTTAACTAAAATTAACGATTAATTAATCGTTAAATTTAAAAAAATTAACTATTAAAAAAATTTTAATTGTTACCAGCCCTAAAAATAATCGAATGTCGATTGTGACGATAATGGTACACATTATGGTACACATTATATTAGTTCCATGATCGATTCGACAGACCACCAACCTTCGAACGATGGTAAAAGGCAGATGCGTGGACCTGCGGATATGGCAACGGGCAAAAGACGGATGTCGATGCGGAGGACATCCGCATTTTACCCATCGTACTCATCTATGCCTCTGAACCAATAAGCGGTGTGTAACCGTGCATTAATTTGGGGCCTTCGGGCGCCAGATGTTTGGGCGCCATGCTTTGTGACGGGCACATTATTAAAATTAGGCTAGTGTACGATGCATATCACTCGAGTTAAAATCGTAAGTTGGCAAAATAAAAAAGTTGCAAATCTGGGTTTACAATGTAGTAACTTCTTGCTGCACATAGCCTAGTAGTCATCATTGTCGTTATCCGTTTTCGTTTGTCATCATGTGACGTCACTGTAGACCTACATTGTCATCGTGCATTGTCATGCATCGTCGTATATCGTTTCTGCACGTCATTGTCACGCGTTGCGTTGTCAACTTACGTCGACGTCGCACTTCGTTGTGCGTTCTTGCGCATCGTCGTCGTCGTATATGTTGTTGTTGTGCGTTGTGGTCGTCCAGTGACAAAGCAGACTATTGTTTTCTAAGTAAAGGTGCGTTCTCACTGCGCGCGTACGATGCGTGACGCGCGTTAATGCACGTGGACGATCTGAAATGTATCCGCTTTTCTAGGGTGAGGTAGCGCTTGGATTAGGGCTTTATTGAACAGTCATTTGATATGGTCCACGCGCGTACGGCGCGTGACGCGCGTAAAGCGCGTTAACGCGCGCAGTGGGAACACACCTTAAAAGCCTAGATGAATTCACGATCAGGAATTAGGCTATTGTCTAGGCCTATGCAAAGTGTGAAGTGTGAACTGTGAAGAAATTCACAGCGGCAGACTTCTAACGAATGCAGCCTATAAAGCGTCCACTTAGCAGTAATTTACGGAGCGAATGATTGAAAAACTCAACAACTTTAATGACTGGTAACGTACGTGACAACTGTTATCCGCACATCCGTCTTTTACCCACACATCCGCACTTAGTATCCGCAGATTTTATCCGCCTTTTACCTGTTGCCACATCCGCACATCCGCTTTTTACCCATAGCCCCAACCTTCGACACCGTCAGCGGCTGCCTCGTCTTCTCCATATCCTGCGTTCGCTCCAACATCCTCTCCTTCGTCGTCGGCATCAACGGCATCGCGATCAAACAGTTCTCCCAATTCTAGATCAATCGACTCCATTGCCGTACAAAAATCCTCCTGAATTGCTTAAGTTAATCAAAGTCAATTCTCAGAAATGGGCGTGTCCTTGGCGCCATTTGATTACATAGAGTCGCAGTTTACCACAGATCAACTTACTCCACAGCAACTTCTGCTGGAGGTGGACAATTTGGAAATTTCGCACACGTTAAATGCTCATCAATAGACGAAATAGCTCCGTAACTTTGTTCGAGAAAAGCACAAAATTTTTGCAGAACACTTTACAGTGCTGTCTATGCAAAGTCGCGTCATAAATGTGAACTCAAATTGCCGCTCGACCAGGCTAGCAAACAACGCGTAACGTCCCACTCCAGTGGCGGTTTTAGGCCCGGGCCGGGGGGGCACAGCCCCCAGTTTTGCTCCAGCCCTCCCACAGTTTCGTGGCCACCAGTGATTTTTGCAAAGTATTAACACAAATATTTAATTTCTTTGCATTTCACAATTTTAGAAAAGTGGGCAAATTTATGGCTTCAATTGAACGTCAAAAAACCAAAAATTCTTCAGCTTCCGGGGGCTTTGCCCCCTGACCAGGGCTCTGCTCCTGGACCGCGCTGGGTGCTCTCCCAGACCCCCCTTATAGGCTCGCGTTACCGCGCTCGCCATGGGGCCGTGCTCCAGATATTGCGGGCTAGAACCACGTACCACTGCTCCAGCCCCCAGTTTCGTAGACACAAATATCTTATTTCTTTGCGTCTCCAGATAGTAAAGAAGTGGCAAATTTGCGGCGTTCAGTGAACGTCAAAAACCTAAAACTGTCAGCTTCAGTGGGGCTTCGCCCCCCTCCCCATCCAGGGGCTCTGCCCCGGAACCCACTAGGGGCTCTGCCCCCATACCCATGTCATAGGTTCACGTTACAACGCTTGCCATAATATTTTGGGGCCGTGCCCCTCCAGATGTTGCGGGCTAGAACCGCCACTGATGACATCGCAATGCTAATAACGTCCGCCCAGTTACGACAGTTGAGATGTGTCCTAGGTGTGAATTGGTCATTACTCTTTAATCGTTAAAACTGTTTACCGATTAGTCGTTTTTTGCAGCTCAAAAATGAAGTGTACGGATTCCCGTGGCCTAAGCTCACACGATTTTGTATAAAAACAAAAGCAAATTTCAAGGTCACCAGACTCTATGGAGCTCGAGCTTTAGTGTTCCGTAATACCCCGTTTACACTTTACACGACCAAGCTGGCTCGGCGAGCTGGCTATGTCAGCTGGACGAGCCAGCTCGATGTTTGTTGGACGTTTGCTCGATGTCTGCTCGATCGTGCAAACGGGGTATAATAGATCAATGGATATGGCTTCAAACGTGACGTAAATGCTGCCCAACAAAATAGCACATGACAAAAAGTGGCATAATTGAGTCATAAGCACAAGGCCTCACAAGCTCCGACAAAAAATCCATTATGTCCATTATAAAGGGACAGGCAATCATGAAAAAATTTAAGGTGGTCGCATGCTGTTCTGACCATTAGCAGCATAATTTGCCAACCTAAAATGCCTAGGCATAATTACATTACCTCCACCAAGGAGGTTATGTTTTTGCCAGAGTTTGTCTGTCTGTGTGTTAGCAAGATAACTCAAAAAGTTATGGAAGAATCTTCCTGAAATGTTCATGGAATGTCCGCAATGGCAAAAACTACAAATGATTCAATTTTGGGGGTGATCTGGAAATTTGAGCTAGTGTTCACGAGACGCGCGGTTAACATGCTTGTGTGTTAGCAGATAAGGGAACCCGCCGCCAATATGCCAAATATGGTAATGCCACCAGGCGAACATTTCGTTGGCGGAGGTTTGTGGTCTCTGTCCCGCTTTTCTAGTTCAACTTGCTACTAACTACAGAGTTCCCACTGTAGACAGAAAATAAAACTTGAGCACTTTTCAAGGACTTTTAAAGAATGCCGATATTAGTTTACAAGGAATAACATGACATGCGAGCGTAGCGAGCCAAAATTTTTTTTACAATAAATGTGAAATTAGACTGCAAAATGCAAATATGCCTAAACTTTATAGTTTCATTAATCTTTTTCAGTTTTCCCTGAAAAAATTCCAGGACTTTCAAAATCCTAGAAACTTAAATGCAAGGACCTTCAAGGACCAGCCGTGTTTTCAAGGACTTTCAAGGATGCATGGGAAGCCTGTAACTACTTTATGTTAAAAAGCTTTGGCAATTAACATATTGACTTCACTGAGTTGTTGTCAAATGAAAAATCAACAACACAAGACTGATGCAAGATAATAAATTGTTTAAAATAGACATAAAACAAATGACTAAATTCTAACTGCATGAGCAAACACAGACAAACATTGCAGCCTGTAATACTAAGCAAACAAAGTACAACATTGCACATGATTTCCATGATACATCACAATATCATCTCGTTGCAAACTATCTACAATCCATCTTACTCATTCAACTGTGTTATCATCATTTCATTTCTGCTGATGTCCACTAACAAAATGTCATACCAACTGTTAGCTACGAGGGTTGATCAATGAGTAATGAAAATCAATGTCTTAGACTTAAATTTTTTTCACAATCTATATACCTGTAAAAAGTACATTTTCTTCAAACACGTATGGGTTTGTTGCAGATGTGACGTCATTGTAATCTATGACGTCACAGCGAGTTAAACAGAAACAATTTGGAGCGTAGAATTAGGCTCGTTGTTGCACGGAAATTCTCCAGTCTGGAGCCAAATTTAGCAATGTGGTGCCCTGAAGCATCTGATTTTCTGAAAGCCCTAACAAATACGTTTACGAATTTCTCACTTGCACCTTCGAATATACAATAGCCTTAATCTGCGCCAGCTGTAAATAAAAGCACTAGAGCTAATTGCGACGTCACATCAAAATTATAACGGTACCAGTTAAATTTTATTTAGAAGTCAACAGTTTATAACATCTGCTGTGTTGACAAAGAGATTAGCAACATTCTTGTTGCCAGAAAACCCTCAATGTGCCGGGGCTCGACAGCGAGCCCCGTGTGCCCTGCCATACATCCAGTACTGCAGTCCAGACCACAAGTCAATGATTGCCCAACAAAATGTTGGCGACTCTGCCTTCATGCAATAAGATCATGCTGCAAACAATAATGACCAAACCCCCAGTAACTATCATCGATTTCGATATCTGAAATTTTATCTCTGTGATGTCTGCTAGGTACGATACAATGTTGTTTGCACCGATGTGGCGAATCGTTTTTATATAAGGGTCTACGACGTCATAAATTACCACGATGTCACATTCGCAACAAACCTATACATGTTCGTGGAAAATGTACTTTTTACCGATATACAGACTGTGAAAAAATTTAGGTCTAATACTTTGATTCTCATTACTTATTGATCAACCTGCGTAGGTTAAAGGATATCCGGCCTGAAAAATGCCTGCGCCACACCACTGTCATAAATTCCCGCAGAGATTCTGGATAACACTGGTCATTTCATGTAAGCCTGAAAACAGAATAATCACAACACACGTAAAATGACTATGCACATGCATTTTTGTCTATACATGACTCACATTCAATTTACTGAGGCCTTGATGCTGTTAGCGGAACAATGTCTGGTGTCGCCATCTCCAAATGTATTTGAAACTTACTGTAAACAACTACTGCAAGCACAAGTTCCAAGCGTTCATTGGCTGCACTCTCACTATGGAAGTAAAAAGTAAAATGTGAATTTATATAGTGCATATCGTTAAATTAACCTTTAATGCGTAATGTGCAATGCCCACTACAGCACTTGTTGAGTAAATGCTGTCATTGCATTTGTGCGTACATGTGAAATTGACCGAAAGAATATCAAAAGTCAAAGAACATGTTTCTTTGTTTAGAAGAGGAGACCTAGTCAAAGTATGGATGGCACCTGTTCAGATGGTGAACATAGAAAACTGGCAACTTCACAACAGTGAAAACGCACAGGCATGACAATAATGCACAGTCACATGCATCTCTACATGATAAATATAATGCCAAGATGACACACTCTCCGACAAGCAGAAACGCGATGGAGTTCAATGGAAACGGTTTCTCAAATAATGCATCACGACACGTTAAGGTATAAAAATGTGCGAGCAGCTCTGTGAGAACGTCAACAATGTTGTCTCACAACATGATTCAAAATACTGAAACTTCACAAAATATCTCTTGATTTTTTACACAGTGATTTATATGGAATATACACTTCAAATGCATTTATGATTACAATGTTTGTGTGGCATGCACATATAATTTTTGTGATCAGAAGTATTCTACAATGGCATAGCATCCTAACAAGAAAAATCCCAGAGCTAGACTATACTCTCATGTTTGGTTGTTCCAGATGTCTCTAACCCGTATGGAGATCACCAGCTGTAAACCCATGCTATGAATGCTGTTAGAACCAAATATAGACAATAGACTTAGACGCCACTGGTTAGAGTTGCAACAAAAATGTCAAGATCTGTTAAATAAGGTTTTTGCATAATTACAGCTAATAATCTAACAGTACATGCATTGCAAGTTAAAGCATAGGACAAACTGGTAATGGCAAATGTAAAAAATGAATCATACTGAATTATTCGTAAGCATAAATTACAGTTAAGATGGAAAAGCGAGATTTCACTATTACACTCCAGTTTTCTGAAACTCTCCAAGCATGTAAAAAAGTGCAGCAAACTTTATGTGTTCGCACAAAAGGCCATGCACACACAGACACACAGATTGCACAATCAGCACAGACCAGTGAATAACTAAACAGAACTTGAAACAAACGCAGTTTTTCAAATAAAAATACCTGCTGAACACGATGAATTATTATGCGAAAGAAATAGGCTGATAAATGTCAATATCCGCAACAGACAGATATGTAGAACCAAACGAAAGCATAACAAGAAATACACTTCTCAAAATAACATCAAATCAAATGACTTTGTACGATCTGAAATAAAGAGGGATTACATTGCACTAATATTAACGTGACAAACACAGATGTGTATCAGTATACGTCATACAACAGTCAGATGCTGTGAGTTAAAGCCCTGCACACTGTAAAGATTTTCTTAGCAGTTTTCAGCAAATGCACACAACATGGATCGGTGGAAGGCATACAAACAAAAACATTACAAAAAATAAGAAACAGAATCTTTCACAGCGAACAAACGATAGAAAGCAAATAACAAACCATAATAAATGGATCATCAAAGAAAAATAAGAGCGGACAGTCAATATTCAGTGAAACACATGGATACAGTGTACATCAGCTGTGAGGATTGGGAGGCATCGGCCTGACATGTAGTTCACTCATTTTCACATATAAAAAAACTGTGAAACTTTGTAACTTTGAACGCAACACAGAAGTCCAGTCATGGATATCTGGAGGCTGATGTTTTTAACACACGATAGTATATATCATCCAACTACCAACAAGAATAGAAAATATATAGGACACACACAAACACAAACACACATGAATGTACACATCTCTTCAGCAAAAATAAAGCAAATGAAACAGTTCACACATGATGGAATCGCTGCTCACACACTCCATCGCACAATCTGAACAATGATTATCTGTCACAATCACAGGAAACTCATGGCCTGGAACAACGTAAGGACTAAGCTCCACAGAACACAAGGCATCACACTCATTATGCTATATACAAATCAATGACTGAAATGCTCCAATTAGCCACAGATGGAAAACCCGCAGAGCTGCAGTTAGTCTATAGCCATCAAATATACTGTGTACTTAGACATGATCTGAGTTCTGAGTGAATAACTATTGAACTAACAAACAGGAAGAAACCACGTATCACTGGACGAGCAGCCTGAACTGTATTAAGTTTCTCCCAAACCACAGTCAAAGTCTCGATCTATCAGTCAAAAAGTTTGTATTGGGATGTTCAGCATAACTGCTTGGATATAAATATCTCAAGCTAGAATGGGTTTTAAGGTTCATCCACTGTTATCTCATTATTACCGGCAGCAGCATATTATACTTCTCTCCAAATTACAACCAGCAAACTGGCGACATTTCCAGTTTGAGCACAAGATGGATCCATGAAAAAGCAAGATATTCTATTCTGTTCCACTTTTAAAACCCTCCGTAAATTCCAAAAAGCCCAAGGGTATCTCAAGCTGCAATAGGTCTTATATGCAAAGCAGCAACAGCTGTGGGCTTCAGCACATTTGTGATAAAAATATTCATAAAGCACACATCACCAAGCTGCTCACAGCCAAAATGTTCATTTTCCGTGCAACACGCAAGTAACATCCACGCATGCATTACACACCCACAGAGACACCTGGTTAGAGAACTGGAAAACCTTAAAGAAAGTGACAAAGACAGACTAATGAGACAGACTGTCGATTCTCCTAATGATGGTGGTCACATATCTCACACATGCACAAGAAGTTGAGTAACAACCCAAGAACTGATTGTCATGCACACAATTTTTAACTGGCCAGAACAGTAGGCAACTGGTCAACACCGCTACACAGTTCCTCTTTATCGCCAGCACTGCATTTAGCTGGCAGTGTCATGACCGCTTTGGAGTCATCCTCGGACGTTACCAGACGCTGGGGTCGAGTATTCTTACGCCGGTTTGCGCCACATCCCGTTCCGAGACTAGCAGCTGTGCTGACAAAAGCAGACTGATCTTCAGCGTTGGTGCCGACGGTGGTGAATGACGTTGGCTGTAGATCGGTGCCAGGTGTAGATGGAGCTCTTGACAATGGTGTGTCTGCAGTGGCTGGTGACATGTCCCAGATGTCTTCACTGCAACTCTGACTTGACGGATCCAAATCTGATGGCTCACATTTTGCAATCACCGTCGCTGCGCCCGTCACTGACCAGATGCCAGTGGCGGCGTACTGCTGCTTGGCGTAACGCATGCGATGGTTGTGAAACCAATTTATGACAGTCCGTGGACCGATTCCAAGCTCACTGGCAAGCCGGTCAATCGACGGCTGGGTAGGGTATGGATCAGCTTCGTATGTCCGTCGGAGGGCCTCTTTCTGCTCTGCAGTGAAACTAACACGAGGCTGCTTCTTGCGCTGTGACGTTCCACCATCGCTAGCCGAGCCGTCCACGCTGCCTTTACGCTTTCGACCTGACAACAACATTGTCAATAATACTGCTAAATTGTTGACGATAGCATCCGATTTGTTTCTCTGCACGTATCAGACAGACATGGTCTGCAGAAACGGACCTAAATCTCTTGCAGACCATAAACCTTTCAACTATACAGCATGTAATTAAACCCAATGGCTTGATGATGTCAGACGAGAGACAGGAAATGCACCCAGCCAGAGCCAGGCTACAGCAATTCTACAAGGATCTCCATTCGAACTAACCCAGATCAACATGAGATAAACAGGCCGGTAAAAACAAAACTGAATGCATGAGTGGCAGTACCTATTGGCAATATACTATAGTGAGTTTTAACATAAGTCAGATTCAGCGTTTATCCCAGAGCTTAGCCAACAGCATCAATGTAAACAGCTGGTTTTAATTCAACTGGCTCATTCTCCACACTTTACCGGTCATCAACGTTACAATAGTCTCTAACAATAACTTTACAAAATCATTTAATTTTTATTTAACAGACCACACACTTTACAGATGTGCTTTTCTTTACCCAATGAAATGTGTCGAAGCAGTGAACGATGAATAAATAAAATGACTACCCTAAAACAGCACAGAAAATGAAGAGAATAATATATGCAAATTTCAGTGATTCCATAAGGATACGATTCGCATAAGGATACGATTCGCAAACCACATAATTTAACAGCCCCAGTTCAGGCACTGTTCATTAAAAAACAATCAATATGTGCACACTGCACTGTACAAAGCAGAAAATGGTAACCTGTAACAGTCACTTCGCTGTCGGATTGTTCACCACATCGCAGAAGCTTGTCAGCAGGAACTCGATACTGTGTGGTAACAAGCTGACGTACAGTGCCCTCAGGGTCATCAAGAAAGATACGCATTCGAATAAATGGTTCTCTGCCTTTTGAGGTTAACAGCGGCCATGGCTTTGGACGAGCAAGAAGGTCACTGACAGAGCCCTGAAAAATCACATGCAAACGATAAGTCATTAAACAAGACTGTGCAATAAAACATGAACAGACCGTCAGTCAACATATAACTACAGGTATATTAAACAAAGCAAATCAACCACTAAGAGCCAAGTCACTGACACCTAAGATAATAGACATTGTTATGGTCATGGGTGGTATAGGTTCCGGGGCAAGCGTGGATGAGTGGGGGAGACGTTCAAGTTCACGCTCCAGATCAAAATCTCAATCACCATCAAAATTTATCACTTGGTTCATCGACCATGCCCCAACCCTCCACAAAATTACATCACAATCCCTTCCTATCTAACTCTTTGACAGTAATCGGTAAAACTAAACGTAACTAGCACAGCAGACTACTTGCCTGAGACAAGCCAAGTACAGCTTCGCCAAACAGTCGCTGGCTGATGGAATAGTCGGCAAGCGTAGAGCGGACGGCTGTCACCACCTCATCAGTGTTGAGGTAAGAGCAGCGCTTCAGCCACTCTGCACTGATCGGTGGAAGAGCATATCTCGGTGTTTCTGTCGACGGGGATTTCTTCTGAGACTTCGATGTTACCGAGTCGGCAATTGTACGCATAAGGTCTAGCGGTGAAGAACAGTCGTCCCCCTCAACCTTCAAGGTAAGCTGCTGAGTGTCGACATCGACATCTGCCAACGGTTCTTCCAACTTGACTGCAGCAGTACCTTCCGCGACATCCTGCCTCATCAACGTAGCTGGTGAAGTAGTTATGTCTGTAGATGATGTTGAGTTTGTTCTAACACAGTTCACATCTGGAGTGATATGAACCAAGTGTGATGCGACAACATCTGACAAGCAGGTGCTTTCTGTATCATTTTTATCCATCCGAGACTGGATAGTCCTTGTCGTCAGATCTTCCGGATGATCGACAATCGAAGGTGCTATGACAGGCCATGAAAATGTCTGCGGTGTGGTGTTTCTGTCAATGATTGGTGGCACGGATCGTTTTGAACTGCCGGAATGGCGACTGTCTTTCCGGCGGCGGTGAGGCATTGGGGAGGTCATGGGTGGTATAGGTTCCGGGGCAAGCAGGGATGAGTGGGCGAGACGTTCAAGTTCATGCTCGTACATTATGTATTCGGCAAAATTCCCGTTCGACTTTGCGGTCGCAGCGAGCTTCTGCAGCTCCTCACGGTAGATACGTGCAACGATGTCGCGCGGGTCATTGTCTCCACCCGTCGCAGTCTTTGCTGACTGTTTAGTAACAGAGTCGCTGGTACTGGCGGGTCTTACAGTCTGAACGCCAGCACTTTCTGCCAATCTGTTGCACGTCAACGGCTGCAAGGCATCAGACACAGGCTCGGATGAGACGTCGGCAGCTGACTTTGCAGTTGTGCTGTTGATGGGAGGATCCACAAACTCCAAAGAACTGGATGCCAACTGTACAGCCACAGTTACACACAGCTAGGGTTAGAACGATACTAGCATTGGGGTATTGGGTATTGCCCAATATTTGCAAGTACTGGGTTGTATTAGGTACTGGGCAATAGTTTTCTGAGCTGCGGCATCCAATACCAGTACTGCCCAATGAGTTCTAAGTGCCCACTGTTTGCTCTCCGCCTGCCACCGAGTGCTGTCCTGTAGTGATGATCAAACGTGGCTGTCTCTTATTCCTGATACAGCACAGCCACAGGCTGAGAGGCAATGGACAAAAAGTGAAAAGACATTGCACCCTGAAATGGTGGACTGAGTGTAGGTACTGGCAAAGCAGACCAAATTGATCCTAATGATGCTTAGTTAACACCGTTTGGCTAGCATGGTTAGCACAACACACTGACTTTTCACGTCTAGCTCCAGCAGGAAACATGGCAGGAAGCCGATACTGATATTGACATTGGGTAGTGGTATCAGCAGGACCCAATAATATTGGGTATTGGGTACTGGGTAACTTTTTTGGTATCATTCTAAACCTATGACACCGCAACAATAATAACTAGTGAAATATGTCAGACCAGTGTGCAAAAATACCCTTAACCATGGACAGTATGAACTAAAAACTGACACACCAGCTATCCAGCCCTGGGCAACTGTTCACTCTAATTTTGGTTTTTCAACACTTTTTTCATTTTCAAGTTCAAAGCCTGCACATGACTGAAGGAGAAACAGCTGGACAGGTACGACCCACAAAAGCCATTGGGACTGTCAAGACAGATATGAAAAGTTCTATTCTGAATGGACAGAGCACTACGACACTAAGACCGAGAATAAAGAAGACAAATGGTTAACTCAAGTCTAACTAGAAAAAAAGCATAAAAATAAGCTGATGTGAGTACATGTGTTAATAACAATCACGCTCAATCAGTGACCAGCATGAGACAAAACTGGACCGCAATCAGGTTTATAGTGATTCTGATGTACTTAACACGATACTCTTCCAACACAAATGACAACATGTTAACACTACAAAATGTTGTGGAATGAAACTAAAATGTCAGTATGCCATAACAGACATGGATATTAGAGATGCAGTGACGTGGCAGTCCATCTTGGCAAGAAATGGTATTAGTCTGATCAAAGTCAAGAAAATTACAGTTGGTAAAACACAAAGGAAATATTTACCTTAGTTTGCGGAGCGTCGGCAGCATTCATAGCTGCACGGGCTTCACTCAGTATCTGTGCCACTCGCTGTTCTGTTACCGCTGAGTTGTCGTGATGATAGCGCGAACTGCTCATGCTGCTGCTCACGCCATTCACAGAGTCTGAAACAGTCACAGAATTTACACCACTCGTGACACTGGCGTCATCATCAACAACTAGCCGATACAAACAACGGTCAAGCACACTTCACAGCTGTCCAGTATAATACGTGACAATTACAAGAGACATATGACAGTTTTTACTGAAATAATTAACAGACACACCACTGTTAAACACAATGCACAACAACTGATGAGCTAAAACCTAAAAACAGTTTTTGTATAACACATGATAGATAAGACTGCACCCATCAATATTGTTTATACAGCTCCAGCTAGAGGCATAGAGTGCTGCTACCACATGTACTATACTACAACTACTTTCAATTCAGGCCAATGTTAGAGCAAAACTTTTTACATGCCAGACACCAACTGACAACCAACAACATAAAATACAGACTAGTTAAACTCAAAAAAATTGTTAGGACAAAGAATAATTCATTAAAATAGCTTGTTTATTAATCCAACACATTTACTACAATGAAATTCCAAAGTTTCTCCTCTAGGCAATGAGACAAAACCAAAAGTACATTAACAGAGAAAAGAGTCGTGAAACAAGAAGATAGAAATATGTAATACAACAAAACCATACAACAGCACTGCCTTTGGTAAATTAGCAGAGTTGCAAAATCGGCACATCAGATAACAAACACATCTCACCAGTCTGAGCCGAGTCAAGGCAGAGACGGGCCGCGCCGGTCTGCTCCACTGCCCACTGGTACATTCGTCGATACGACTCACGGCCCTTCTCTGACAACCGGTCCCAGGGCTTGGGCTTAGCCAGCAGCTCACTCACAGTACCCTGAGAGAGACCGAGCACGCTGCGTGCGAACTGACGTTGGCCGATGTTACGAGTTATCAGCACGTGACGGACGAACTGAGCAACTTCGGCCGTGTTGAGCACACCGTTGTCCATAGCATCATCGGCATGATCCGACTCTGTCTTCACCTCTGACAGGCTGACTCGTGATGAAAGGCACAGTGGGGAAACTTGAACTTCACCTGTGGGAGATGCAACTCCGAACTCAGAGGACGATGCTGCTGCAATCCCCAGACACAAATATGCTGAGTGTTACAGTAACAAACATACAAACAATGTACAGTATTGTTCAGATACTCCAACTCTTGTCACTCATCCATCTTGTTAGTAATGAAACTGACAGGAAACGACATTTACCAATCACACACAACTGGACTTTAGCTAATGACAAAAATCAACATTTGCCAAAATGCTGCTAATCAGCTATTTACTTAATTAATGTGTACTAATAAATAGCCAAAAACAAAGACAGAACAAAATTGTATAAAACAAACTTCTCCACACACATAATCAAACGGTAATTTATATATCTGGTATTCTGGTCAATTGCTTTATGTCAACCATTTTTTTACAATAGAATTCGTTAGTACATTCAAGCAACAGATTATGTTATATAGCACATAATGACGATGATGATAACAATAATAACAGTCATATTAAGTCGTTACTTCAGGGATTTGTAGATAATAGCACTATCGCAGACTAAAAATATAAGTTTCTATCACATAATATAGATAGAGTTACCTCGCGATAATTGGCCATCTGAGACCAGTGAGCCAAGCACTGCATCATCAGACGACTGTCCAGCTGCGTCCTCTGACTTTATCCCATCGCAGACATCATGCTGTGTTACGCTGTCCACACGACAGTCTAGTACGTTGTCCTGCGAGTCAATGGCAACGTTGGCCAGCTGCACGAGTCGTGTGGCATTCACAGGCAATTCTGCACCAGCAGAATTGACACTGGATAATGAACAGACATCACCGCTAACTCCACCGGCAACTGATGACTTCACTGGCGTACTGCATGACTGAACCAGCAATGACCGAGACCTGAATAATAATACTACAAAAATTAGCCTGTTCTGAGCTCATGGTTTTACATACTGTTCTAATTCTTTAGCCCTCAGCTTATGCAGCAAGACTTGTCAAGAACCCGTTTTTTGTTGATACTCACCATGCCTACATAAGATCTTTCCAGGCTGGTTATCTGTGTAAAAATGTTCACCAAGCCATCACAGTACTTAACTGTAAGTTTCACACCGAAATCTAACCCCACCATACCACCAAACCATAATAAGCAGTAAAGTAGCACAGCGTAAAAGTACGAACCAAATGCCTAACTGATACCAATATTGCTCACATTTTACACCAATACAGTTTGCTAATTAACTTGCACCCTGGCTCACGGATCATTCTTTAATTGCAGTAGCCAGATATCCAGGTATTCAGTGAGTGACTCACCGACTGTCGCCACTGATGCTACCACGCTGACTTCTAAACTCTGAAAGCTCCACCAGTGCAGATGACAGTGCTGCAGAAACACACGCAACAACAACAACGTATGAAAACAGCAGACATGTTCTACTAACAGTGGCATTGTGGCCAGTGCAGAGGCGACTCAGGGGCAACTGCTCCCTCCTAAATTTTGGGCTGTTGGAAATATGTCAGAAAATCACCTTCTTGTCTGAAAATTTTCATCCAAAAAATGCTGAATTTGGAACGGAATGACCTCCATTTTGTGAAACTTAAAGGCAAAACTTAATTGATCAATTAATGATTACAAGTATTTAATAAAATTTTTTAAACAAATTTTCCAAACAAAAAAGTCCTAGAAATAGTGCAGTGAACAATACATGCTATGCTGGACTTTACGGAGACGTTATGAACAGAGAGGACATACCAAACTGCAGAGTGGCAGCTCGTTGTTCAGAGGCCGTGAGTTTCTCCAGTAGCATCTGTTGCAGAGACTGCAGCTGATGTAGCCGAGCATCAAACTTGCTCTCAAGCTCCAGCTCTTTCTCGTGTACCTTGCTCTAAACACCATTCCAGTTCTAGCATCACTCATACCAATGATAAAAAACTCTAGCCACATTCTCGAAACTTCTTTAAAAGATGGTAGAAAGATTTCTTATCTTAGGAAGTAATGGACACTCTCAGAACATTATAAGGAAAATCTTTAAAAATATTTGAAGAATTATTTATGGAAGCATTAACATTGTCTTAAAAAAGAAAGCTGCATAATAAAGATGACACTTTTCAGAAATTATGTAATATGTATCGACACATAGCTTAGATATCATGCATGACATTAATTACATGGCACTGCTGTTAAATCAGAAATGAGTAAGTAAAGCAAATTAAACTTTAGTGGTCAACTTAAACAATCAAAACAATGTTTTCCCTCATATACTAAAACAAGAAGTTTTCCTAGATTTTTTCTAAGTTTCGAAACTGCGAGTGCTTATGCATCTGACTAAATGACCTAGTTTACAGACATTAAGAAAAACTACTTACAAAATGCAGAGAAAGCCAATGAGAATTCGAATAGAAAAAGTTCTCAGAAAATCTTAAGTCACCAAACATAAATCCAGAAAAATCCTTAAAAGTTTTGAGAATGTTACCAGTGACATGCAATAAGGCTGCAAATTTCAACAATGACAATAATATTTTAACTTATTACAGAAACCCGCAATTTTCAACTAAAACCAGCTAATCAAATATAAATAAACTTTAGTCTGATTGACCAACTTACCAGTAAAACAGCCAGACTAACTTTATTCAAATGATAATCACAGCATAATTGACAGCAAAGAATATAATGCAATAAAAGTCAACAAACTATTTAACAAGGTACCAATGTACTTAGCAGCAGCAATATTAAACCAATATAGTTTGTGAATTAAGTTGAACGTAAGAGTGAGTGAGTGAGTGAGTAAGTAGGGTTTAACGTCTCGTGTGACATAAGACTATAAAATACCTGTATCGCTGCTGCTATCTGATCCTCAGTATCAGTTAGCCTCGCACTCTGCTCCTTTATCACTTTCTCTGCAATTACACAGTCAATCAACTTCAGTCTCAATTATGAATAAATTCACAAGCCTGGCGAACAAAAAAAAATGTAGACTCTATCTTTGCATGAACTTCCAGGTGTATATGAATTAGTCTATTCAGACGGAGGGCAAGATATGCACATAATGCATATATGTGTGTCAAGAAATACCCGTGTCCGGCCCAAACAAAGCGAAACCAACACAATATTCACATTAGTTTGTTCATGTCTGTCAATGTGCATTAGAAAAGTCATGAATATTATACAGCATTCTGCATACACTAATACCAAAATACCGGCATCTACTTTTTCAAGAATCTTTGTTTTCCTACTTCTCTAGTTCATAGTAATAGACAAAAAGATGGCTTTCAATGTCACATAAAGCAATCTTTGAAGGACTTGACATGTTTACTTGCACAAAAGGTGACATTTTTTCACCAAAACAGTTTGGTAATTAACTTGCATCTTGGCTTGTGAATCACTCCATAATTTCAGTAATGAGTGAAATAAATTATGGCTCAGTGGGAACTGAAGCAGTCATCACTGATGTCAGTGATTATGATTTCATCATAACATTAAGCTACAACTTATGAAATTAGATCATAACTGTAAACAGTGAATACAAGTAATTTAAGCAAAGCTCACGTGAGGCACGATAGCAGTGGTCTTGCCACTTTGGAAATCAAGTGTACAGCAGTAAGATATTAATGCGTCTTCAAAGAGTACTTAAATTTGAGCCCTCCGTATGGAAGACTCCTTGAATTTGAGATCAAAACTTAGATTCTTAAAAAGGTACGTTCTATGCTAAAAATGTCATACGCAGTTAGTCCAGGTCCATGTGCAGCCATTTCAGTGCAATTCACTCTTAAAATGTGTGATGCCGGCCTCTTAGAGGGTCGAAACTTAAACAGCTGAAATCTACGTTTAATGCTGAAAATTTCATATGCAGGTTGTCTTGGTCTATCTCCAGCATTTCATTGCAATTCAGTATTGAAATGTGTGCTGCATCCAAAAATTGCGAAAAATTCACTAAAAACCCCTTTTTGAGGGGTTCAAGATCATTCAAGGTCATCAATGTTGATAAATCTAAAAAGCCTGTCACCAGTGCTTGTTGCGATAATTTATTTTTATTTATTTATTTTAATATGTAATAAACACTTGCGACAAGCGCGCAAGAACAATAACATAGGAAAACAGTAAAGAAAAACTACAAACATTACTAAGGTAAACAAAAGGAACACAGAAAATACATACTAAACATAGGGAAAGAATGAAAGCAAAAACTGGAAACATTACTAAGGGAAACAAAAGAAATACAGAAAATACATGATAAACAGACTACAAATAAACAAACTAATAACAGTTGCTAAATAAAATTCTATTGATAAATGTCCGTTTGTGCAGTTCAGATGTTACTTGATCTATTAATAAACC
>Ga0209367_1005497_pt1 | contig 17575 bp, 14 predicted proteins | sample WorMetLIZISLAND2_FD_187412 | JGI IMG/M metagenome (GOLD analysis project Ga0209367, IMG submission 187412) | Marine gutless worms symbiont microbial communities from Max Planck institute for Marine Microbiology, Germany - Olavius geniculatus... ... | reverse complement strand
TCATATTTTAGTAATTTTTGGCAGAAAAATGTCTGACACCACTGGCTATTAAATAAGTGTTTTAGTTTTTACCTCACCCAACGTCTGCTTTTGCACTACCTGAAGAAATCAGACCAGCATAATACGTGTTAAAATGACTGAAAATACGTTAATAAATTTCACCTATCCTAATCTGTGGACCCCAACAGCCGGCCTATTACAAGGTTTGACTGCCGTGCAACAGTATGTCTTACCAGATAAAGTTTAGGAATGTTTGTGAAGTCAAGAAGTGACTGATACAGCCTGGATTGACCTGGAGCATAACATTATCGATACTGCTGTCGATGAATTGAGAAAGCGTCTCCTTGATTGTGTGCACATAGTGAGCCAGCACTTCAAGCAGTTTTACTGCAGGCAGTTAAAAAATGGACAACTGGATGAAATGTCAGCCAAAGTGTCAGAAATGTGAACAAAATGTGTTTTTTACGCGTTATGTTAATTAAGCAATCATATCGCGTCTGATGAAAAAGTGATATTTTGCTGGTTGTGTTTTCCCCAGGTAGTGCAGAAACAAAAGTTGAGTGAGGTGCGAAACTGAATAGTCATTTGATGGCAAGTTGTGTCCGGAATATTCATGCCAAAAATAATCAAAATCTGACAATTGGTTTTAAAGTTACAGTCGAAAATGTTGGGGGTCCCAGTTTTTTTGAGACACAGTGTAGATACAGACGTGAATAGCACTTGCTAGTGCATTGAAGGATTAGGCAGGCCTCTGAATTGTAATTAGCAGTATTTGACATGCACAAGAAAGAGGCCTAAAACTAAAAGAGGAGAAGAGGGAAGGAAAGGGCCGTCCTTCAGAATACCTAGAGTGCACATCAGTTCAGTGGCGTCACTTAGCATCAAAGTCGGATTAGTCAAATCAAGCGATGTGCCCATCCGTCATGCACTCAGTCACTCAGTGTGATTTCAGTTTTGAAAAATCTTATTTCTAACTCTAATAAAGTCTGTTCTGGGGATGTAAATAGTACTTTAATTCACTCTTATTTCAGTTCTGCCTCGTTAAACAATTTCAGTTCTTATTGCAATTTTAGCTATACGACCACTCTTATATAAGTTTTAACTTAAGTTCACATGATTTTCATTCTGACTCGACATTCGATCTTAAAATAATTAACAATTTTCAATTTCAATTGACGTGAACGAAAATTATTATAGCGTTGGTGCCAATTGCGACTTTCAGTACACAATTAGCACTCCCCTCACATGGGACATAGCGTCCAGTCCAGATCAGGGCAGCCAATACACGCAATACGACCATCCGTTCATCACAAGCAATGCGGAATTCACTCATTCACTGACATTTCACCCACTCTACTTCCCCGTGTCATATATACCAACAACCGGCCAGGCATCGTTTGTTCCACTTGAGTGATAACAAGTTAGGGTACATTATTAGCACAAAAACGTCCATTCATGTAAAAACAAGACGGTCATTCACAGCAGTAACGAGCGTTTACAAGCTAGACCACCTACATGTATGGTGCATGCATGCTACTGAAAGACAATGATTTGCTAATGCCAGGGGTAGAGAATCTTACCTATGCGCAGAAAGTCTGTCATCTGTCATACCCCTCTGGCGCCTTCTGTGTTGCACTGTCGCGGACCCCAACCGGGGCGTTTGAGTCCCTGGGCCTTTGTTACATGCACCCCAACTTTTCCCCCTACCTACTCCCACAGGCAGCCTGAGGGTGGGGGGTTGAGTTACCGGGTCTTTTTTCCCCCGCTGATTCTGCCAAGAATGACGCTCCCGTCCATAGGAGGGGGCCTTCTCTAGTGATACAAAAAATTCATAAAGAACGTCGTGTATGCTACTTTTCACTGTATTGCTATGAAAAAAATTTAAGAACAAAATTAGTGCCACATATGTCACAACTGGGTTAAATGTGGCGTGCACCACAGAGAGATAGTCGGCAAATCATCATGCAAATGACATTGCGGTTGTTGCTAAAGTGAAAGCATTCTAACGAGTAATGCCTTAGCACACTTAATGACCGCAAATTCACCACCAAACACAGACAAATCATGAAAGCAGACATCACATACACGTACAATCAATGAGAAAAACAAAAATACTTATGCCATGCACATCAGCAGATGGCCAACGCATCACGGTCTATAAAAATACTGCAACTGTGAATGTACAATTACACATTATAGATGAAAAAAACTGTTAACATAAAGCAACAACTGACTGCACAACAAACAACACATCTGCATTACCTGCAACTGCATAACCTCAGAATCCTTCAACAAGCCAGTCGAGAGAGTGGGGTAGGGGGTAAGCTAACCCAGACCCTGCGACGTTTGGGGGGACCACCATCGCTCAGAAATACAAAGTACACCAGAATGCACCATTTTGAAAACAAAATCCACAAATTTTCTACCCAGAGGGGCCCAGCAAAAAATGTTTGAGGGGCCCTGTGAGAATATTTCCCCGGGCCCCACTATGGCTCTTTATAGGCCTGTTCTTCAAAGGGCATTCCCCAGGTTAAGTTCTGGGCTATAAGCATAGCCACTGGAATTGTGAGGCAGACCCATGGACACCATAGCTGAATTTAAGCAAATACTTTGTGACAGAAAGGGAATGGAATGGGAATAAAAGACAATAAACACCATAATCCAAAAAGTGAAATGCTTTGCAAATCCCACCTTGTAGCCACCAAGCCTCTACTGAAACAATTCCTAGACACATGCAAAATTTCAGTTTCATTCAAAGTAAATTAATAAAGCCGCTTCATTAATTAACCAGTTGCTTTGGTAATTAGCCTAAGTAACAGAATGCTTAATTGGACTGGTTTACTAAATGACCTTATAAAATATGTTTTTGTAACATTACACAGTATACACATTACACAAGTAAAATGGACAGGGCAAAAAAGGAAAAACAATTAATGTTATTAAATTTTCTTTAAATAATAAATAGGTACACAAAATGCATACTACAAACAGCTCTTCAAAAACATCAACGTAACTGTGGCAAAAGGCATTTTAATAATCTAAATAGGTGAAAATGTGCTTGTCAGCCAGACTCTACACAATTCAGACACATCACACTCGAAACAATAAAACTCTAACTTCAGAGGTTCTTATAGTTTCACGCAAATTTGTATTCAATTCTTGAAAACATGCCTAAATGGATGACTATCATAGCCATACACAAAGCTTCCATATGCACCAGCCTCCTCGTGGGCTTCAAGTATTGTTTAAACTAGGGAAACTCCACTACTATAATAAGATGGCCCACAGGCCTCGCAAGTTGACGTCTGACACAAGAATCAAGTTGACTTACTGTTTGTCATCAGCATTAATGGTAAAGGCATAACAACGGCATACACATGATGCAATACAAACAAATCGTTAAACGCAGCATATTCGGCGATCTTCGAAAACAAACGTGTATTTATAGTGAAGTTGTGATGTATTTCACTATGTGACGAACCGCTGAGCTAAAGCCACAGCATGTAATATGCCCCAGTGCTAACAGCAGATGCCATACTTGACATCGGAAGCAGGATATGTAATCAAAATAACAGAAGTAACAGTAAATGAGCAAAGCGCCATCATGATCCCACAAGCAAGTCTAAAGACTTTTCTTCATCCAGATTGCTTCGCACAAGCGCATCTTTTATCTGATCTTGCGAGAATCCGAGCTCACTGAAGTTCTTTGCCAGCTTCAAAAACACCTCAGCCTATAATCACATTACCATAGGACATTTAACAGAACAAGAATTTTCAAGCCACCATTCTATAGCATCAGAGCTAGCTTACGATTATGGCACGTATCACACTTGCAATCTAAAGTTCACAGGTTCAATATTTCATCATTGTTAAAAAAAAATTTAACAATGAACATGGCTCACTTTTTCTTAGTTCTGAGAACTGCACAAGAATGACTAATTCAGCCTCCCACCGTTAAGACAAAAAATAATTTGTAGCTCATGAAGTATGTGCCGTAAAATGTACGATTTTTTAACCTCAAAACGAATAGATACACTCGGTGTTCAAACTCTGCCTGGATGGGAAGGGAAGTATGCCTCTTGCAAGCATTCATTATCTTTACTCAAATTTACCACGACGACATGTTGTTATTCCTGTAGCAAAACTTTCACTGAGAGCATGTCCTCAATGTCCTATCAGATATGAAACCAACAATGTCGAAACATTTCAGCCACAGGAATAAAATAACTGAAAATACATTAGAATAAAAGCAAGTGAATGTGGTCTCGTTTTGACTAATGCTGACAAGAATTTTCACTAGTTTAACAAAGTTGAGGGCAACCAGATCTTATAAGGCACCACAATGAAACAATCTTCAGTTCTAAAACCATTTTATTATACAGTTCTCCCGAACATAAATGAGTAGCTAAAGCTTGTGCTATAAAACAAACAAAATGTAAGAAATTTTAAAACCAACCTTCTCTGAGGAATTGTCAAATAGTAACAGTGCAGCTGCAGCATCGTTTGAGCTATAGCCTTTATCTTTGAGCTTGCCCAAGAAACAGAGATGATCAAGCACCTGACATACAAACAGCAGAACGCGCTGTAAGTACACGCACTGTACTGGCTTGCTGCAGTGGAGCAAATAAATAATTTTAGTAAGTCTACGATGGTTGACTCTCATTGCTATGGCAATGAAATTTGAATTTCTACGATGCAATATCTTTCTAACTGATCACCAGTAGGAAAACAGTATTTTAGTAATAAAACCGCAAATATAAATGCACAAAACATCAGTTTATACACTTGTTAAAGCAATACTAAAGAACTCGCACATCGAAAACAGGAAAAATCACAAAAGGTGGTATTATTCAGCAGCACATTGACACACAGTCTGTGTGATGCGGGCAATATCATCTTTGGTGATTTTTGCTGTTTTCAATGTGCGAGTTCTTTAATATTGCCGTTAACAAGTGTATAAACTGATGTTTTGTGCATTTATTTCATATTATCTATGAAGCTTAAATCAACATATTATATATGCGAGGTTAAATGTCCAATTTAAATCAATATAAATTGCACAAGTGAGTTTGACTGTGGCCATGGACCTTTAATGTAAGTTAATCTATGCCGAGCCAGTTACAAGTTGGATGGATGACTGTCTGTGGATGGGTAAACCATCTCCGTAAATCAACCACTCAGCTCAACTCAGCCTTCCATCCCTCTGTGGTAGTTAAATTGAGTTCTGGCCTGCTTGGCTAGGGTTCAAGGAGGTTGCATTCACCTATGTCGGGTGGCAGGTAACACTCTGTGATCTGATATGACAGCTCATATCTATGACATCAGTTCCCACGAATAGCTATACACAACTTTAACTTATCTGATCAAGAACTGAATCCACACATAGGCTTACAGTCTCACAGCCTCAAGCATTAATATGCAGTCTGGAGCATGAGTGAGTAGTTTCTTAACCGCACGTCAACAGACAAAAGAAGCAGGCCTATTATACTACCTGGAGTCAATTTTATAAGGCAATGGGTATAATGAAGAAAAGCCAATGAATCCAGATAGCTTTCATACCAGCTTGTCATCAATGCCAAGCTTGTTGACAGCCATGGCAACATCTGACAAATCGAAACCCATCGCAGTAACTGAGTCTACATATCTCTGTGCATCACGTGACAGTTTACTGTAGATGGTAGATTGCGGCACTGCTCTCTCGGTGACATTCACCGGCACTGGTCTTGCCATGTGTGTTGAACGCACATCAGAAATGCCCTGCACCTGCAGACACATGATGCTGCATTTAAGCTACACTGTGTTTCATAAAAAACTGGACCTCTAAGGCAGGTCGGCATAAATTTATCAAAATAAGTTCGCCTAAAATGATTTTTCACACAGTGCACTGCCATTCAGTTGTAGATTCATTGTGCTTGAAAAGTTTGGTATGGGCCGAGTACCAGCTGCATGGTTTCCATGTGATCTGGCTGAACTGAAGCAGTGACTTGTTAAGGTCTGGGCTGAACTGGAACAGACGATTGTGGACGAGGCCATTGTCCAGTAGAGGAAACGACTCAAAACCTGCATCAAGGCCAAAGGACAACATTTTGAACATTAACTATAACTTTAGTCGTACGTGTAGATTGCTTGTACCAACGTTTTTTCGATATTAAAGCAGTTTTCTTGAAGTTATAACAAGAAGTTTCAGGGTCCGGTTTTTTATGAAACAGAGTATTTTGAGTATGAGACTGGTAGAGTATATAAGCAAACCAGGATGCCCTAATTTTCTTCAAAATTTGGGAGTCGACAGAATAAACAAAAAAGCTTCTAAGTGACCATTAGTATACAGCAAAACAAACTATAAACAGAACACAGTAAATGCAACATCACTAACAAAGTACAACAGCAGCATGGTTGCAGCACACTGGAGAAAATACTATCTCAGACATTTGCATAGAGCATACAATTAAACTACCATTAGTAGCATTTATAGTAAGAAAATTTAAAATTCTCACTTTAGTTCAGTAACAGGAACAAATACTTTCATTTCTGAAACTCATCATTTTCGTTCTTTCAATCCAGCACACAGTACACATATTATATCTGCATTTTTAAATAATAACGTGCAATTCCATATAGATGCACCTGGCTACTAACATTCGGTCTTAAAATTTCAACCAATACAAATAAAATTAGTACAAGGACACTAGATGTCAGAAGTAAAGAATGCTCCTTATGGTACTTACTACAAATAAAACCAATTAAAAAACTGAAAACAAAAACCTGAAAAAAACATTTTCTTCGCAGCTTACTTTTTGATAATCGGAGACTGATGACCAATCACTAAGAACTGGTGGTGGAGTCCTTCGAGCATTAGCAACTGCACGGTCATCCAACAAACGTGAAATGTCCGGTGTACTCTTTGCAGACCGTAACATCGACGTAACAGCAGGCTGTTGTGGCGACTGAAAGTGTGAAGGCCCAAAGGCGGATGCGCCCAGTACTGGAAAACGTGCATGGTCTGCAAATGGATCTGGCACTCGGCCAACGTAAGGAGTATCCTGTGGCCTTATTATTGGTCCACGTGCAGACAGCAGGTTATGATTGGATACAGGCCACTGTGGTACTGGCTGGCACGTTACCCAGTTCAGATTACCAGGGTTCAGCCCATTGGCAACATTACTGGCGAAACTGTACTGCAGCAATGAGGATGAGCTAGCTGTACTATGATCTAGTTTTGCAGTTGCTGTTGTTGACATTGCGGCTGATGAAAAGTGCTGAGATGGTGGTGCTGTGATATGGAACACTTTGTTCAGTTCCTCGCGATCATTAATAACCCGAAGTGACAAATTCTCAAATGGATCCTGTTCTCTTTCAAAATCTTTCAAGTCAATGTTATGCAATGTTGAACCTGATGCACCACCCTTGGCCAAACTACCACTGGCCGACGTGGCTATAATCGGCGTGGGAGTAAGAATCGACGATGCATTAATCAGTCCGAATGCAGACTGAGCCTGTCCTGCTGGATCGCTAACGTCTTGGACAGGGACAGAGTTTTGCACTGGGTCTGCTGACTGACTGAAAGATGCTTCGCTAGCTTCTGCAGCTTCTGTTGGGCTGCTGGATGTTGATGCTGCAGCCTCGGTTTCTGACAGCTCCTGCTGCCGCTGCTGCTGCTGACGGACGCTGTTTGCCTCTCGCTCCTGAGCTGCTCGTGCGATGAAAGCTTCTTCTACTTGACAGTCGTACTGTGCAACGTTACAAATCACTTTCAGGACTAAGCAAAAATTAGACTAAATTAACTGAATGCACTTACAGAATTCTACTGTCTTCGGCACACTGCCAACAACTTGAGTGATACCAGCAGAATACATATTGCAACCACAACAAATACCATTTGTCAATCTTTTACTATTGAGCACGTCATAACTTACAATTTAATACAATAATTAAAAAGTGCATTTATAACAGAATTTTCTGCACAATTTTCAGTACGAAATCAATAAAAATTAACCTGCTCATAACTGAAAAAGAGTTGTAGACGCAGTTGTAACATTCAACTCGAATGATGCTTAGACAAAATGTAACTCAAATGTGTTGTACACACTCGTTACCTTACCTTACCTTACCTTCGGGGTGGACAGGTTATGCACCTGTCCAGCGCTGAGGCCGTATCAGCTCGGCCCAATGCGCAGCCCCGAATGTAACCGAAGGTCACATTAGCCTCTTAGTGGTTCTTGCAAGTCGAATAAGGAATATTGGCTGAACCTTACTTAGTTCTTTTTCCTCTAGTAGGTGAGATCCAAAGATGGAATATCTATCCTGGATTCGAGCAGGGCATGTTCCCAGAAAGTGGAAGGTAGTTTCTTCCTCCTCACCACATGCAGGGCAGAGTGGATCATTCCGTAGTTTCATTACACTCAAGTGTCTGTTGAGTGTAGAATGACCAGTAAGAAGACCAACAAAAACTTTGATGTCACGTCTGTTGAGCTTTGTACACACTCATAACTGACAAAAAAACTAGCAAAAAATGTATATGCTTGATGCATGCAGCTACGTGATAGCTAAAAGCTTTTAAACTCAGTGCTCAACTAAATATCAAATGACTTACTTCCATGAACATAACATCTGTTGGATTTCCCGCCTCAAATCCAATCGGCCAAGTTACCTAAACACATACACATACTATGTGCACTAAAAACATTTTAATGGCCATTTTTCAAATTAAACCTTGGTATTCGGCTCTCATTTTCCATTGGCATTGTCGCCAGTCTCTAGACATTCATGGGACAGGTTAAACCCATTCATACCAAGTAATCTTCATGGCTTCCCTCAAGCTCAAACTCCATTCACTTTGAACTGTTGTGATCTCATTGTCAGTTGGTTAATCATGCAAAGATTTATGCAGCTTGATGTATGACTGACTGAAAACAAGTCAAAAAACAGATCATAGTGGTGGAGATTGGGCATAAGACCAGTATACACTATAAGTCATCCTTATCTCACACCGTGGTACAATTACTGCTGTTAATCAGTAATACTATCAATTCAAATTTAACTTAATAATCTTCACAGAATTATTCCAAATTACACTGAGTGCCCCAAAAATGACCAGGCTCATAGGAAAACATACCTTAACTCCAATTTCCTACTGACCCACAATGACTGTGAAGTTCCCTGGCAATGACTAAAATGGGGCCAAGATTTTCCCCCAGACCAAGAATGAAAGAAGCAGATTTTTCTAAAAAATATTTATCACCAATTCCACCTATCATCAATCAGTCATTTACCACTGAATTCTAAATTTCACTGCACAGAGTCTTACAGTTTCTCTTACAAGCAGTTTCAATGCAAACAACTATAAGCAATATGAATGCCAGCTTGAATTACCAACACTGACAATGTAGTTTTTCCGTAAAATATGTACGTACCTTGGCAGGGGGTTTCAATCTTTCATTTATGACGAATGGAATGCCATCTAGAGAAGTGAACAGAGAACCTACAGCAAAATATTGATCCACCAAATTCAATTACACTCCAATCACTAACAGGAAAGCAAATAAACTATGTAAAGCTCAGCCAAATCTGACTATAACAAACACATGAACAATTCGGCTGTTAATCTTGCAGCTATGTCTCATACATTTTTAGAAAGTAAACTGCTGTCAAATGACAAAGAGCACCAGGTAACAAAGTAATAACAAGAAATATTATTAGACTGTGACCAATCTAATGTCCTCCTCGCATGCATCATTTTCTTTTGTATTCTTCTAAGAGCTTTATCGTTCCTTTTGGCTTGTATCAGAAACCTGGCGTCTAACTGAGACCCATTTAATAATATACTAATAGTGACTGGTGTCGAGGTCGTTACTGGAAATTGTCTCCCCGAAGTTCATAAAATATTGCGCAATTTTAGTAATTGACAAAAAAAAATTTCCAAAAATGGTCGATGACGCTAGTTGCCATTTGTCTTGTTATACCTCAATGCATGCGTCTATCTGGCACTGTTACGGAGATATGGCGCCTCAAAGATAATGGGGTCATGACCCTGACCTTTTGGGGTCATGTGACGTCATCGGTCACGTGACCATTGGACTCAGGGCGGTGGACTTCCTATGGGTGGTCCACAGTGACCATCCATCTATCTAGCACCATTATGGAGATATAGCCATTTGAAGTTCTTCCAGGAAGGCTCTTCCAGGAACAGAGGTCAGTCGTCGGTCGGTCCTCAACATTACACTGATCTCATATACTCCTCTTCGCTACATTGGGAATGTAGCGCATGAGGAGTAAAAATGATAATGTTAAACTATTTAACTTCAACTGCTTAAAATTTAAACTCAGATTTCACCATGCTAATGTTAATTACTATGTCCAGTAAAAGATTATGCATGCTTACCACTCTGTGCTCGAAAAGCCATAGTACAGATAGTCATCAACTAGACAAAAACACAAATAGCAATGCACATTAACAACAAGAAATCTGAGCTAAGCTCATGAGATGCGGTAATACTAAATACCAAAAACAACCAAAAATCATGAAAAACTACCGAAAGTAACCATAGAAAAGTGAAACAATTTTACCACAGATACATAACAGTTACTTTGCCAAAATGTCATGTTTTGTCATCTTTTTCACAAAAATACCGTGGCTTTATGTCTTTTACAACAATTATATTGTTCTTAATCAGCATAAGTCAAAGTTTATTGAGCGATTTTAACACAATGTGCAGAATGGTATTGAGGTTTAGATTTGCCCCCTGGCTTGTTCGCTCCGATTGATTCGCTTCCCCCCCCTGTTGAATATACCTGTGATTCATTATTGAGACTTGTGTTTGTGTTTCAATTTACAGAAAGGCAACAAGTAAGTAACAGACAGACGACGGACGACAACTATTCTAATAGCTCAACCGTTACTTACGCGCATTACCTCACCACTGTCACCAGGTGGTGGTATGTCTGCAAGCCACATCTTACAGGTATACTTGGGTCTAGGCCTAATAACCGCTTCACGAACGCCTAGATCTATAGAGAACGTCAGACATCATTGCAAACCTTCTAAGGCGAGAAAGCGTACTAAAACGTGTATAGGCCTAATGATTTTATTTAAGAATTGAACAAAGCTTGAAAACATTTACACAATCGTTTATTCTCATCATCGTGCATAAACTGTCTAGGCCTAAGGAAAATTATTACGCATAATCCTCGATGTCGAATTACCGGTATTCAACGGGGGCGAAACGTTCTAGGCAAGGGGGCGAAAGAGCCAGAGGGCGAACAAGCCAGGGCGAACGAGCCAAACGGCGAAAGAGCCACGGAGCGAACAAGAAAGGGGGCGAACCGGCAAAGGGGCGAAAAAACCAGACACCGACGTTTACTCATCACCAAATGTTGTCATTAATGCCAACAAATGTTACGGTAAGGTGCGTGTACATCACACGTAACTTCGTAACAATCAAAACAAACTTACGTGAATAAAAACATCTATAAATTTTTTCCTTTCATCGAAAATTATTATATCAATTGTTTTCTTGCTTCTGATCTATCATAGAATACAAGTACCATATCTATGTTATAAAATTCGATTGGAGTTTCTTTTCTCACACTTTATTTTTTTCTCTATGTATGACGACATGCTTGTGTTTTTTATCTATGGACCACACGGGAGACTGTGGGTAGTTCCTTGTTGATTGAATTGTAGTTTTTGTTCTGAATCGTTACTGTTGGATGATATTTGTTAAGTCACTTTTTAGCCGTGGTTTTCTGGTAATATTTTGACGCGTTGAAAATAGTGCTGACTGTTAAATTTTGTTTTCTGTGGCGAAAAATGTCCATGAGGAAGTGGGTGTGACGACCACACGTCGATTTTTTTCGCAAGGTGTTATCTGCTGTGAAAATTTACGGAGAATGAACATCATTATCTGCTGTGAATTTGTCATCAAATCAAAGTACAGTAAATAATTGCCGGTGCTATTTATCATTATCGTCATCAGTGGATATCCGGAAGCAGGTCGAAGCGGCTATGCTAAACTATGCTGGCGAGGCTCCCAAGGCGGGCGATGGTTACAAGCCATAAGTAAAAGCGCATTGAGCATCTGATATCTGAAGCACTAGCTGCCTAGACGATACGATAGGCACTTAGCAGCACTTAATTACTCGATCTATAGTAACTGCTCAGTCATTACGTAACGCCGTCGCCCGCCCGTCGCCTGCCTCGGCGTATAACTATCGCCCGCCTCGGGAGCCTCGCCAGCATAGTTTAGCATGACCCGGTCGAAGGCCTCTATTTCCGTTCGAAGTAGATAACTTCAACACGAATATCAACAAAAACTAAACTAATACTGTTTTCACATTGACTTCCGGTACTAGATGACTGATTTATAATCATAATACAAACTAAAACCACGCCAGAATTTTCACAGCAGATATAATCTTTGATTTTCTTTTGCTCTGTTTTTGTAAGTTTGCGAGTATCTTAATTCTTAAACTTTTGATCACAAAACAAACACATTATGGAAATTTATTGTGACTCTGGGTAAGATTTATCACCATGCCCAGATGACTGATGAGATATGACTGTTGACTGGAATTATCTGGCAGATGACATAGTTGATGCTGCATCATGTGTAGCCTAGCATCAATGCCATCCATCTGTCCAGAGGATAATGACAGCCATATCTAGTTTGACTACATCATGTGCAGCATTCTGACTTCAAGTCGCCTAACCAACATCCAATCTCGCTTGTTGGTATGCTGGGCACCTTCCTGCTGCGTCACCACCAGTATTTGTCCCACAGCTTATCTCAGCAGAAGCAGAATCAGAGATGTGCAAACTGTGGGTGCGTTCGTCCGCAAACTGAGATCCGCAGGATTTTGTGTGGACGCAGACTGATGGCTGATCAAAAATAGACAAAATTTGTGGATGTGAACTGGCGCGGATCTTCTTCCGTGATGAGTGTTTTTTCCCCAATAACTGCTAACGGACTTTGGAAAATGTTAATTACTCTCTTGCTTAGCAAAATATATTACAAAGATATTTACTGCCTTTATTTACTTATTTTGTTAGTTACTGACTACTGGGTATCTTTCGTAATCTACTGTAAACTGCAGATGCAGACTGGCAGCAGATCCAATATTTCTTTTTTGTTGTGGACGTGGACACGGATCCTTGGTCAAAATCTGCGAACTGATGCAGACTCAAAATTTTGAAAGCTGCACATCTCTGCTGCCTTTGTACCTGAGAAGTTTCATTTCTGGGAATAAAAACAGTAAGACGAAACAAGAATAGATCATGTTGGATGCATTGCACAGCTGGCCATATAGCTGCCTGTAGCAGCATAGTCTGCATTAGCTCAACTTTTATGGTGAGTCTAGGAGCGGGAGCTTGTGTGAGATGGCTGTGTTCTAGAGCAGGGTCTAGGGGCAAAGCCCTGGTGGGAGGTAAGAAAGCTTTGCCCTCACAAAGCTGAAGACTATTTTTGTTATGAAGACAAATTCTCACAAGAATTGGCATCAATATTTCGATTTGGTCAAATATAGTTGGAGAAAATTAATACTTGTGCCGGAGCCATGGTGTTACACAAGTAAACCCTTCTGCTACTGTACATTTGCATAACTCCAACAAATAACATTTGATTCTGGCAAAATTCTACATTACATTACATAGGCCATATTTCAGTTAAATCTGACAAAACAAACAGTAGCTACATCGACTTTTGTGAGGTCACCCCAAAACACTTCAATTTCAGATCTTTGTGGCTGATGTCAGTGCGATTGCACAAAACATCTTGACAAGACGCAGTGGTTCGAGACTCGAGACAAGACCCGAGATGCTGAGGATTTTGTACGAGACCGAGACAAGATGTTAGTATGTCTCAGGACTGTCTTGAGACCGAGACGCCTCGACCGAGACCACATCTCTGGCATGCACTACCATATATTACTGGCATTATACTGTGTATGTGCAGCTGAAGCACTGAAAGAGCTAACGTTTTATACTCGATGTTTTTATACTCGATGTCTGCTCGTGTTAATCTGTTCATGACTCGACTTCAGGAATGACCGGACGTCAGCCGCCAGTGGTATTGTGACTGTGTTTATGTGAAACTAGAAATACGTTCTGTGGAACGAGGTATCTGTCCCATCGCCATGCTGTATAGCCTAGCAGCTGCGTATAAGGGGGGTAAGTGCAAACAGGGTGCAATTATCTTTCATGGGGCCGAGTTGTAGTCAATTTTGTCCCCAAATTCGTTGCCATGGCAACAGGGGTCAGCAGGCAAGAAATTCAAATGACACCATCAGATAACGCAAGCTCGAAAATACTGAGGGAGTAGGTGAAAGCAGCTAGCAGTTATCTTTCACGGGGTCCCAAAAATTCGTTGCCATGGCAACCAAGTTATACCGCTTTGAAATCTCCATTGGCTGTAATGCAAAATTTTGCAACTTTAGAATGGTTGCTATGGCAACATTGGTCGTTAGGGGGTAAATTTAAATGATGCCGTTAGATTGCTCCACCCCAAAAGTAGGGGGGTAGGTAAACACAGCACGCAATTATCTTTTACAGAGGCCGAGTTATACTGCTTTGAAGTCTCCATAGGCCGTAATGCAAATTTTTATGGGTCCCGAATCAAAATTGCAGCCATAGGAGTGTTCACAGACGGACAGACAGTATGACAGAAGTGATTTTATAATCTGTCCAATGCTATGCTATAGCAATGGGACAGATAATAAATACAACATTTGGCTATATACACTGTGTCCCAAAAAACGTCCCATTTTGTGATTGCCTATATCTTCGCCAAATATCAACCGATTTTCACTGATGCATTCTGTAGACAGTTAGCAAATAAAGTGATTATTGAATATCCCACCACACTAACTGTGTCGCTACACTACCTTGTGAAATATAAATGCAAGAAAAACTAACATTAATAGACAGCAAGCACGTTGGTAAACAAAATACACTTCGGACCAAAAATGCAGTGAATGACGTGTACGATGCTACACTTTGTTAGATCCATTTCTTTGGATGTCTGGCGTATTGAACGATATGTTTGTTTCTGGTCTTTGTGGTTTAGCAAGCCTACCATTTCATCCACAGTGTTTACGTTCTCTTCAGTATGTGTATGCTTCAGTTCAGTCTGCTGGTCTCATGCCTTTGGTCGGTGCTGCATGTTTCCCAAATCTCTGTTAATAACAATTCCACTTTTTCTCTGTTGCAGTTTATCTTCACAAATTCTGCCAGTATTCTCCAAAAACTGTATTTTTGAATTGGTACAAGTTCTTAATCAAAGCCTTGTCTCCACTGCTAAATGACACTTTACATCACCAGTATATCGTCAGTGCATTAAAAATTATTATTTATGACAATATCATCTGCTTTTGTTTGCAAACATCAGAAATGCATGTAAAACTAAATAAAATTTAATTTTTGTATGAAAATTGGTAAAAAAATTGTTTCAGAAGATGATTTTTTTGCAAATGTATTATAGTGATTTTAGTGATTTTTGAAAATTTACGTTTCAGATGGTAATGTAGCAACACAGTTAAAGTGTGGTGGGATATTTAACAACTATTTATTGCCAATTGTCCACTGTATGTGCCAGTGAAAGAATTTTTAAAATCGGTTAATATGTGGTGAAGATATGGGAAATGACAAAATGGGACGTTTTTTGGGACACAGTGTAGTAACCTTTATGTGCAACAAAGAACAAAAAATTAGAAAAGAAATTTAGTTGCAATACTAATGTAAAGAAGTAGTAAACGCTGTAAAATAACATTTGCATGCAATACAGAAGAGTCGTAATGTTAGATGATGTTAAAATGTGATTAGTAACCACAAACTTATGGAAATGTTCATATACATTATACTGCAGCATCAATATATTGAATCTGTACTACTAACTATCACCACTACAATGACTGTTCCTTCAGTTCAAATTTTGAACACTTCTCACGGTGGTCTCGGGTGGTGCAAATTCTGAAGAAATTATTGTAGATGTGGGACACTTAACCGGAACAGGTTTCATTGTTCGGGCACTTCAGAAACTTTCACCAGAATTCATTTATGACAAGTTTTTCAGTTATTTTGTGGAGAGACAGACATATGAAAAGTAGACCTAGTATTGACTGACACTGTGGACATAGGCTGAGGTCGATACACTACATTTGGCTATCAGCATTTTATTTTATTTTTATTATAAATTTGATTACACATAGTTGTACCTCTAAATCCTTTCGATTGTGTCATCTGATTGCATTGACCATGTTGTGCACTGTGCAGATACCTTGGCAGACTGGAACCGAGGTTGTAGCCTTGTACAAGTTTACCGGCTATAAGTCTGAAGACTTGCCATTTAGACGAGGCGACATTCTTACCATTGTCCACTCCAGTGCAGTAAGTGTAATGTGTCATTATCAGAGTTTTGCTTTTCTTCTGGTATCACGGGTTCAGTGGTTGTTTAAAATAGAACAAGAAATTTGAGCTAATGCTCACGAGACGCGAGAAAGCCCATAGCAGTTCTGGTTCAGTAGTTTAGCTGAAAATTTGGGTGTTCACACTAAGTTAATATACAAATACCAAATTCTCTATCTGGATCAACGAATCGCATAACGATCGTTCCGTCGTGGCGCCACCTTGTGAATGATATAGACTTGTGTCGCAGCTCGAAATCGCCAAAAATCCATAAAACCCCCTATTTTGGCGTGCAAGCTCATTCAAGGTCATTGAATTTGGTGCCAATCGAGAGCCAGAGTACGACTTCCCATCAGTGATTAATAGTAACCTAAGCTCTATCTCGCACCGTTACTGAGATGCAGCGACTTATTGGCCAAAAATTGCAAATTTTGTCCACCCCCCCCTCTCATTTAGCTCTCTCGCTTGGAATGACCACCTTTGAATTTATGGAGAAGGTCTACGGTTCCTGAAACTGGAGTCTTCCAGGCAGCAGATGTTGAAGATTTGGTAATCCTATCTTCTAGCGTTTTTGACTGATCCACACGCGTGACGGACAGACGGACGGACAGACAGACAGAATTGCTATGGCTAAGACACGCTGAAAGCAGTAGCTGCTTCCGCGCATAAAAACTGCAACATCTCTGAAATGAGGCAACATAGGATGGTGGTTATTATTGATCACTAGTAAGTAGTTGCATAATTGTTTTGACAATTTTGTATGTACAAAGGTTGTTTGATAAATAAGTTACAAAACAGTGTCATTCTGTTAGTTTTCCAAATATTAAAAATTTGAAATATATGTTTTGTAGGGAATTATAATTTTGAGTAGCAGTTGTAAGTTTTATGACAATGACTTCGCTGTGACGTCATTTATAAATAGGGATGTAATCCAATATTCGATTATTCGGTATTTGTTCGATTTGTTCGAATTCCGAATTAGATTTTTGGGTTGTTTGATATTCGGATATATTTGTTAATTTATGTGGCGATATATGTTGAATGTACAATAAACCATAGTTGCTGCAAACAATGGCTCCATGTTGTTTATTTCGCTTATTAGTAGTACGTAACACCAACTTTAATTACAAACATACATCATTTGGCCGTCTGATAGAATAATGCATGGTCGATCGTCGAAGG
>Ga0209367_1005496_pt1 | contig 17575 bp, 6 predicted proteins | sample WorMetLIZISLAND2_FD_187412 | JGI IMG/M metagenome (GOLD analysis project Ga0209367, IMG submission 187412) | Marine gutless worms symbiont microbial communities from Max Planck institute for Marine Microbiology, Germany - Olavius geniculatus... ... | reverse complement strand
TACGCGCCATAAATTTCTGCTTGTAACAGTGAAAGAATGGTTAAAATCGGTGCTGAATTACCGAAGTTATTCCAAAAATAAAACTGGGGGTCCGTTTTTTGGACCACCCTGTATGTGCGGTTTTTCTGTTTTTTTAAATTATATTTTATTGTATCATTGTAAATAATTATATTCGTTACTGAAATGCAATTAATTTTGAGAGTGTGATGGAATTGATAAAACTAATAATTTTTGTCGTTGTTTAGTAAGACTGAGAGGAAGTAACGTGGAATACATGGGACGTTTAGAAGTTTTACGCGGTGGAAGTTGGGGTGGAGTTTGTTATAGTAGAGCTAACCATTATTTTGGCATCAATGAAACTCGAGTATTTTGCTATCAGCTCGGCTTTGGGTAAGTATTGACGGTTAGTCAGTTGAATTATATGATTCTCAGCTGTGCAAGTGCAAGTGTGTCGTGTCGTATTGTATGCAATAGTGCGAGCCCTACAAATGCAATTCAAACTTTAGCAACCACATTCTGGTCTCCGATTGGTGGACGCTATGCATAGTGCCTTTGATGTCTAAAAGGACGGAATGCATAGTGGACAACGGAGGGGGTTGCGCGGAACTCTCTGTATCTGAATTAGTTTAAAATACTTTTACGCTTACTGTACAGACTGATTTTCGGAGAAAAATGCTGCAAATAATAAATGTGTAAGTAAGTAAATTGTATTTTTTTGTGATTTTGTTTTTAGCTGTTTTATTGTTATACATTTGCTTTTCTTTTGGCCCGCCACTATCTTTGCCGCCGCGATGCATTGCGTCCCGACCCAGAGAACAAATTAGGCAATATGCAAACTGTCCCACTACCTGATCTCCGGTGAACTCAAAAGAGGACAGAATATGGGCCTAATGTTATGTAAATATCAGTTTGGGATTGGGATATTGCTAGTTATTGTCACAATATCGTTGAGAGTCACAAACGGCGCTGTTTAGATTTAAAAGTTCTACCAGTACTCTCTGATTTGGTGTTTGCTGAAAGTAAGTTTGTTTTAAACAGCGGGAGCAGCAACGGAAAGGAACGAGACGAGAAAGTAGTAGTTGGTGGGAACTGATAAAATAGATTGCTTGCGGATGAAAGTAAATTTCCAGAAATGTTTCTTCCAGGAAGATCTGTAACGGTACAAAGTCTTTCTGGGAGAGACATTTGCTATGACAAAGTTTTCCCCCGAAAGGATAGAAACATCCTGCGAGTGACTGCAGTTGTGTCGTCCCCATCCCGCGTGTCGACATTGTCTGAGATCCGTCTCACTGCCAGTACACGTGACATCGTCCAGCCAGATTGGTTCTCTGCTTGATCCGTACCGGTTGCCAATGTACCGGCCGCGGCGTCTGCAACGAAACAGTGTGCAACGTCCCCGAGCGCATCCTAAACCCCGTTCGAAAAAACGAAAGGAACTAAACGACGACAAATGAAAAAAGGAAAACGGAAAAAGGATATAAAAAAGACTAGCGGTTGGGAAAAAAGAGGAGAAAAGTGGCTACCAGATCATGTTTGTGCCTTTGTGACACATGCCCATGCGCATGCTCTTACCCACATACAGTAGACGCATTGAATTGGAGATCTAACGAGATTGCACGTGAAATAAAAATATTTGCAGAAAGTAATGTACAACTGTTCTGTGTTGTATATAAACCGCTTCCTATCTTCATGATTACATGAAGTTACGTCTGAAACACTTGCACAATGCATTTCTGTATGTTCCCATAAGGCTTGAAAATAGAAAGTGGTTTATCTACAACACAGAACAGTTGCACACTACCTTCCACAAATGTTTTTATCTCACGTGTAATAATACACAACACAATTGAGCACATTTGCACAACATTTCTGCAAATATTTTGTTTTACACACGACTACGACCAAAATTAAACATACCCAAAACCGAGAATATAGCAAATTACTCCGGCATCAATATCGCTAAAACCATTGCCGCAAACTGTTCCCCAGGTTCTGTTATAGAAAATTTCCACACGGCCTTTGTATATCTCGCCGCTACCGGCCAGTCGCACTATACAAAAAAAAAAAATCGAATTGTTTGCATAAACACTTTGTTAGCCGTAACAACGTTTGCACAGTGTATGTAAACTGACTTAGCATTTCACACTTACTAAAAAGTTAAAATTGAAAATGATTGTAAACACATCCAGCCTGATTTTTCAAAAGCATGTGCTTAACGAAGAAGTTCATGGATACAGTTAAGCGGAAATAAGATGGCACGTTAGCGGCCCTTTTTCTATAATAGATAATGGAGTGAAATTGATGGAGAAAAAATCCGTACTGTTACCAAATCTTTCACAAATAACATTAAAGCCTGGTCGTGAAATATGTGTATAGCAAGTGAAAAAAACAATTGAAAACTGGTAGTCTATTGTAATCAATTCATAACTTATCAGCCAATTTTCCAAATAAATGAGTAAATAAATAAATCTATAAAGCATATAATAATGTCGGTGAAAAACCCTCCGAATCTAAGGCGCGTTTATTTTACCATTAAACTCCAAACTTGTTTTCGAAAAGACCGAAGTTTGCATATCGTGCTGACATGTACTGTGGCATAATGCATGGATGTTATGGATAGCGCCGCGGCCTACACACTAGGTCGCACAACTGTGATCATTAGGTCTATATTATGCATTTCACAGCCGATGAATAAGAATGCAATCACAATTAAACACAAAATACAAAAAACAACGGTTAAATTTTCTGACTTGCGTAATTCTTCGAATGTTCAGCAGAACATGATATGGAGACACCATCATCACCAGAGTCACAGTAGCTCCAATGTTGACAATGCGTGAAGTTCGTTTCACGACCAGTGCAGCGAAAAAGAGGCAACTTGATTCTTCTGCTGAAGCCGAACCGGTTCCCGTTGCGGACCACATGACCGCTGTATCTTATAGAACACATTCGTTTGTACAAAAAGCGCAAGACGCAATTTGCTGACAATATTGCTTCAGTCGAGGAGCTAGTATTTACGTCAAGAAAATGCACTGAGAAAGAAAAGGACATTTTGAGCACAAGCAGCAACTGTAAAACTGTAAAACGGTAGGCAAACTGATAGGCCTATGCAAAACTGCTGTGCTGTAAACTTTATATTTTCAATAATGTAATTTCAATGTTAACAAAACTGACACTGTCGTATTATTTTTAGAAAATGTGATGTCATTTTATTTAGCTTAATTCACAAATTTTAAAATTTTAGACAAAAACTGTTAAGTTTTTACTGAATTACAACTATTTGTTTTGGGGTTCACTTTTTATTGGGACACAATGTTAATGCAAACAAAAAAACACCAATTAATTTCACATTGGGCGGCAAATCGTCTTGTGACAGATAAATGGGCGGCACGCGAGGACAAATAGGCGAAGATCTGTCGACACGCGGGATGGGGACGACACAACTGCAGTCACTCGCAGGATGTTTCCATATCCTGTCGTGAGGAACCCACAAAGCAATACTCAGGTCTCCAGTCAAAGCTTGTCGTTTTTTGGTGTAGCATTCGTTCTATGACTGACTTTTTATGCGCGACAGCTATGCTAAGCACGTCTTAGCCGTCGTAGAGGCGTCCGTCTCTCTGTCAGTCCGTCTGTCCGTTACACGCTGCAGCTTTATCAAAACGGTGCAAGCTAGTATCACAGAATTTCCACCATGGTCTGCCACGAAGACTCTGTTTTTTTTGCGACAAAATTTTGTGTTGCTGGGTGCTGGGTGGGGGAGTTTCTTTAGAACAAGGGCGTCAAATTGTGGAAGAAATCGCCGCCCTTCTGGTATAACTACCCTCCGGCCTCGGTGGTGATCTGCCACGGTCGTGGGGCCCATCTTCCTGAAGTCCGTGGGCTGTGTGGTGCCATAGACGAGAGACCTAATCAAACTAAGTGGGTAATGTTAATTATTTATTTAATGCACGCAACAACCGCCTTAACTAACAGGCTGACTTGTAAAACCCCCACTTTTTCAGCTAACGCCTGGCTGACCCCGTCGTAACTCGTAACTCCTTACTAACCCCCGTCGTATCAAATAACTTTCCAGCTAGCTTCTGACTTCAGTGGCCGTCTCCTTACAGTCCCACCGAAAGTGGCGGGGCTATTGGCGGGGCTATACTTTAACACAGGATCGAAAATGCGGAGTTGTGGCGAGCCGCCCCACCGCTGGGCAGACGCCCACCTCACCGCGTAATTGGGCAAAGCTGGGACCACGTTATCACGGCAGGATGACCCTACAAAATTGGAGTACCCCCTACAAAGTCGTTATTTTACTGCTATCGACTTGTTAAGCGTGAAAACGGTTCAGACAGGCACGGACTTGCTGCTTTTTATAACAAGCATTGCTGACGAGCTTTTTATGGGTACTAACACCGATGACCTTGAACGACTTTCAACCTTCAAAATAGGAGTTTTATTGACTTTTTGCGATTTTACGTTGTGGCGCACATTTTAGTAGTAAATTGCGGTGAAAAGGTTAGAGATAGACCATAACAACCTGCATATGGAATTTTCAGCATTAAGCGTTTTAGCAGTTTAAATTTCAGTCTACCATGTTTAATAAGTTCTCCGTACAAATTTGGGTATACCTCTTCAGAAAAAGCGATTTCTGCTAATATTCACTAATTTCACTAATTTAGCGCGAGCGCGGTTACAGCTAGACAGTGATTAGCTGCTTATCGTTGCAAGCATTATTGATGCGTGATGCGCTTACATGGGGTACCGACATTAATGATTTTTAAACGACCTAAATTGCGCTGAAAAAGTTGGAATTTTCAGCATTAAGCATTTTAGCAGTTTAAATTTGAGTCTACTATGTTTAAGAAGTCCTTCGTACGGTAGCGTCAAATTTGGGTATACCTCTTCAGAAAAAAAACGATTTCTGCTAATATCCACTAATTTAGCGTTCACGCAGTTGCAGCTAAACAGTGATTAGCTGCTTATCGTATTGTTGATGCGCTTACATGGGGTACCGACATTAATGATTTTTAAACGACCTTAACATCTAACAAGTAATGTGAGAAAAGCTCACGTGACGCGCGATAGCAGCGATCCTACTAGCTTGGCAATCAATGTACAGCAATAGAATAATAATGCGTCTTGAAACAGTACTTAAATTTCAGGCCTCCGTATGGGAAACTTCTTGAATTTAAGAGATCAAAACTTAGATTGTTAAAAATGTACGTTCTGTGCTAAACAAATTCATACCCAGGTTGTTCAAGTCTATGCAGCCATTTCGGCGCAATTCATTTCTAAAATGTGCGACGCAGCCAGAAATCGCGAAAAATTCACTAAAAACTTTTATTTTGAGAGTTCAAGGTCATTCAAGGTCATTGATGTTGACACCCCCAAGAAACTCGTCACTAGTGCTTGTTATGATATGCAGGATGTTTGTGCATATGTGCAACTGTTTTCATGCTAGACGAGCTAATATCAGTAAAATAACCACTTTTTCGAGGGGTACCCCTCTTTGACGTTTGCGTGTGCAGGCCTTCTTAAACCTTGGGGGTCGCCACTTGGATTGCTAAAATCTGCGTTTAATGCTGAAACTTTTTTACGCAGGTTGTCTTTGTCTATCTTATGCATTTCGTCGCAATTCACTGTTGAAATGTGTGCTGCAGCCAAAAATTGCGAAAAATTCATCTAAAACCCCTTTTTGGGGGTTCATGGTTGTTCATAGTTGTCGATGCTAATAAATCTAAAAAGCCTGTCGTTAGCGCTTGTTACGATAAGCAGCATGTCTGTACCTATATACAACCGTTTTCACACTAAACGAGCCAATAGTGGCAAAATAACGTCTTTTTATGGGGGTACCCCTTTTTCACTAGAGTCTTCGTGGCAGCCCACAGTAAAGATTTCATAATTCTAGGTGTCACCGTTTTGATACAGTGACAGGGTGTGACGGACGGACGGACAGACAGACAGAAAGACAAACAGATGATGGCTAAGACGCGAAAAGCATTCTGCTATCGCGCGTATAAAGCGGATTTTAGTGATTTTTTTCGCGATTTTAGACTGCGACACATATTTCAACAGTAAATTCTAATGCCGGCTTTAGAGAAAACGAAGTTTAGCAGTTATTGTGCTGCTGAGTAGTTTAATATGATTTTTAAAAATGATTTTTGCTTTTTTTGATGTGTTCGTCCTTGAATGATTCTGTTAGCAAATGTTATGAACATTTGTTTTTTTTGGTGAAACAGTAACTTGCGTTGCACGGTTTATACGAACAGCAAATTATAATGTTAGTTTTGTCGTTGCAGTAAGACTGGCTGGCACTGGCTTATCGTACAAAGGACGTTTGGAGGTTTTCTACAACGGCACATGGGGAACAGTGTGTTCCGACTCCTTCAGCAACACTGATGCCAAAGTATTCTGCTATCAACTTAATTTCGGGTGAATAAACATCATTATCATGGCTTTGCAGCATAAGTTCATTTCAGACAAGTCGGCCCATACATGCATGGACCAAAGTTCGTTTGACTATTTTCGCCGAACGCGGAGTAATCGCTGTCTATTACATGTCTTTTTCAATTTTGGATACGCCCATCCGTTTTGATTCCGGAGACATTTGCGATCAAAATCTGAAGATGACCGAAATCACGCCGAATTTTGCATGTTAAGGCAAAAATTTTACGGCGATCGGCCGGGGAAACTCGAAGGTTTCGCGCTGAATTAATAGATAAAACATCACCAGCACTACTTAAGATTACTGGAAACTATCATTCCGGGTAGTGATTGCAATCCCGGGATTGAGAATCAATCGCGGGATCCTCTGATTAAAAAGTTTGTAATCGCGAGATTGCAGGATTTCGTTTCCGGATTGGGCTTAGAGATTTGTCGTTATTATGATATCTTCAAAAGACTTATTTTATGCATTGCGTAGGATGTAGTAGCTCTCATAGATGGTATGTCGGAACTGCAGGGAGTGACTGTGACTGTCACAATTGCACTTTAGAGTGCACAGCAAGGAGTATAATAGATTCTAGCACGCATGAAATATTCTATTTATTAGACGGCTAGACGGCTGTTTTTTGTATCATTTACCATTTGACTGATTATTTGATCACTGTCGTATTTAATTTAGTTGTATTGTCATGCACTTACGTTTGTTACGTGCAATGCACATTTTTAATAAATAAATGAAATAAATAAATTTTAACGAAATTTTGTAATCCAGGAATTCCGGATTGGGTATAACCGCCAATCCCATAATTCAGGATTAGCGAAAAAGGCCGGGATCCCGACATTCGGAATCACGGGATTTTAATTCTTAGTTTCGGGCGACCTATAATTTCCTAGGCTAAATTGGATCTAGTTTTGCCCGCGTGCGCCTTTGATTCGTCTGAGACTTTATGGTGCTATACAGAACGTATACTGCGTTTTGATTGATTGATTGGATGTGCTCTGTCAGATACAACGGCCAGTACATCGGTAACTCGTACAGGAAATACGTCGGACGCATCTGGTTGGACGACATCGAGTGTACTGGTCGTGAAGCGAACTTCACGCAGTGCAGACACGCGGGATGGGGAAGACACAACTGCAGCCACGCACAGGATGTCGCCATATCGTGCTATGTTGATGCCTCACAGCAGCACGCAGGTCTACAGGAAGTTACAAGCCACGAACATAAAGTTCTAAAAAAGCTTACTCTGTGACAGTCGAGTTTTAGATATCAGTTTTCACTTTTCACTAAATAAGTGCCAAAGCTGTAATTTATTTGTCGCTTTTGTGCGATGCTGATGGATCATGATACAAAAAGGTGTGCTACTTGTTTTTGCAAGCTATGGGCAGAAGAAACATGCGAGGTGTAAACACAGAATCTCTGGACTTTGTCCCACTTCAACACCAAAGCTTTTCGTGTGCTGTAAACTATCTATTTAAAATACATTTCTCCGAAATGTCAATAAAATATAAGGACTGTATCAGCAGCGTTCAAAAATGTCGCGTGTCGTGTTTCAAATGATGCTAGACATATTTATGCTAAATATGTGAATATTAAGAAAAGACACGTGTATGGCTAAAGTTTTTGCGCTGCTTTTTAAAAATCAGAATTACTTGTATACTGTAGAAATTCAGTGTTTACTTTAAATAGTTATAACTCTTAAATCTAAGTAAATAATGCAATAAAATTTGTTGGTTATGTAGCCTAATTTTTTTTGTATAGTCCTACAGCGGAAAAATTTAGTTAGTTAGTGGAAAAATTTGCTACAGTTTCAGAGACATGAACTTTTGTTTTGGAAATGGTTTTATTTTACTTGCTCTGCATTCTGTATGTCTGTGTGAACAACTTTTTTACAGTCGTTGCGTGGCAGCAGCGTGACCGGAATTCGAACCCGCAACCTTTTGATCACATCTTTGCAATTGCACCCTAACCATTACATATACGTATACATGCACAAGTGTGAAACAGTTCAATGAATTGTTTCACACTTGACTAGTAAAATTCGAGCAATTAAAAAATTCGTTTGATAACATTTGAAAAAATGTATGTAAAAGCTTGTTATTTTTCACAGTGAGACTGGCAGGAGGTCTGACTGCTCGCGAAGGACGAGTGGAACTGCTTCATAACGGAACGTGGGGAACTGTTTGCGCGGACTTCTTCACCAACGCCGCAGCGCGCGTTGTCTGCCATATGCTCGGCTTCAGGTAAATTTCTGTGCTTTTAGCCTTTCACTTTAGTACAGTTGATGTTGGAAAAAGATAACAATATTATCAAAAAGCATATTGACACCTAGTAATCCAGCTTTTAGTTAATAATTACTAATTAACGAGTCACTTTCTGACAGAAACACAAGGGTTTCCCTGACCGAAATCTAAGGGTGTAGTATCGCTCGTGTAACTAACATGAGTTGAATCAAATCCAACAAAACAGCTGTAACAATAAATTCTATAAGTATCTTAGGGCCTACTTCGGTTTACCGCAGCAATATGCTGGCCTGTGTCGTAGATGAGAAATTCTGTGTTTAGTTTTATATTTTAATTTTATATTTAATTTTAATTAAAAATGGTGTTTTTGTATATTGCAGGCGCTCTGGTTGGTTTCGGTCAAACGTGTTTGGCGCTGGGAGCGGTCGCATTTGGCTGGACAATGTACGTTGTAATGGCAACGAGTCGGACATTTTCTCTTGTTCACATCGTGGCTGGGGCGTTCACTCGTGCACTCATGCAGAAGACGTTTCCGTATCATGCACTTCAACCGAGACTCACGCTTTACCTGGTGAGAACATTGGCGAAGACAAAGAGGGCAGGGCAGTCCGGCTCCCCCCATTCTCCCAGATAAGATATAAGCACACGTTTAAACTGCACTAATCTTGCCAATTTATTCACTTGATTATCAGAAAAATAATTATAATGGTTGACACCAGATCTAATATTTTGAGGCCATAATTTACCAAATTCGATTTCAGCTGGAGGCCCGCCCAGACTTCGCTGGAAAAGCTCACAGCGCTCCTCGGACCCCGTAGTTTGGCGCTAGCTGTTCTACATGTAGGTCCATAGAAACGGATGAAAGGGAAAGAGAGAAAGAGGGTATAGAGAAACCAAAGAGTAAGAAGAAGAGAAAAGGGAGGAAAAGTGGGGATAATACGAAAGGGGAGGGAAGGGGAAAAATAGAGGCAAAGCCTTGTAATTCACATTTCTGGCCCATTGCTGGGTGAGAAGTGTTTGTTCTAGAAAAAGGATGTGTTCATATCGCAACAGATGAAAGAGTACGTCAGCGGTTGAAAATCGGGACATCCGGCTGGCCAGTATTACAACAGTGATGTTGATGATAAGGCGAAGATGAATGAAAATAATAAGTTTTACACGTTGTCAAAAGACCGTGTATCATTGCTTTGACGTTGGAATAGCTAAACTATGATTTTATCAGTTAGATTAAATTATTCAAAGGCTAAACTGACCTGTTCTAAACAGAAACACAGGACGCTGAATTGAAGCTGAAGAGATATTCATGAATGCCTTTTTGCGATCTGTAGTGAGGTTGTCTGAGTACGGCAGCAATGTACTGGAGGGACGTCTGGAGGTTTACTACAACGGAACGTGGGGAACAGTTTGCGATGACCGCTTTAATGATACTGCCGCCAAAGTCGTCTGCAACTCGCTCGGCTTCAAGTAAGCCTATGCTTTGTTGTAAGGTGTTATTATGTAAGATGCTTTAAGTAACATAATTTGACGTCACTCTACAACAGTGTTCAAATTCAGCAATACTGAAATACAGAGAGAAGGGGGAGCGAGAGAGTTTATTTGCCAAACACATTAACAATACTGAAAGCCACCGGTTTTAGAGCTACGGACAGCGGCAATATTGTAATGATAGCAGTGCGTAGTCGGGATCCCACCGGCAAAGCTTTTTTTGCACAAGCAATCAGTGAAGTTGATTGGACACCACTGTATAATATGGACAATTATTGCGATTGGATGGTGACTCAGTTTTTACGCGCGAAAGCAGCTACTGCTTTCAGTGCGTCTTCGCCATCGCAATTCACCAAATCTTCACCGTCGGCTGCCTGGAAGACTCTAGTTTCAGAAATCGTAAAGCTTTTCCATAAATTCGAAGGGAGTCACCCCAAATGAGGGCGCTAAATGAGAGGGTGGTGGGCAAAATTTGCGATTTTTAGCCAATAAGTCGCTGTATCTCAGTAATGGTGCGAGATAAGGCCTAGGTTATGCATTGCTATGCATTGCATTGGACAGACAATAAATTTTTTCAGTTTGTCAGCATGACCTGCTTATGTACACTGTGTCTCAAAAAAACGTCCCACTTTGTGATTGTCCATGTCTTCACCAAATATTGACCAATGTTCAAAATTTTTTCACCGGCAAACTCTGTGGACAAGTAGCAGTTATGTTGTTATTAAACATTCCACCACACCATAACTGCGTCGCTACACTACCATGTGAAACTTTAGTTGTTAAAAATCACAAAAATTTCAGTAATACATGTGTAAAACTATCTTCTGAGACAATTTTCCACTAATTTGCATATGAAAAGTACAGTGTTTAGTTTTTGATACATTTCTTGTATTTGCTAAATGAAAGCAGAGGTTATTATTGCAAATAATAATTTTTGATGCAGTTACGATACACCGGTAACTCAACATGCATTTAGCAGTAAGGACAACGCTCTGCCTACGAACTTATATTCCTACGAGTTCAAAAACTGCAGTTCACGGAGAATTATAGCGAAATGTTTAAGTATAAACAGCAAAAGAGAGGAACGGGACACATGATTGAAAAGATTTGGAAAACAGGAAGCACCGACCAAAGGCATCAAAACGCCAGACTGAAGCATGCTGATACTGAGGAGAACAGGCCCACTGTGGATGAACTGGCAGACCTAGTAAACGACAAAGGCCAGAAACAAACACACCATTTAACACACCAAATATCCACAAAGATGGGTCTAATACAGTGTATCACTGTACAGATCATTCATCGCAATTTTGATGTAAAGTCATTCATCTTCCAACACGCCTGTTGCCTATTATTGTTAGTTAATTCTTGCATTTAAATTTCACAAGGTAATGTAGAGACGCAGTTACGGTGTGGTGAAATATTCAATAACCACTTTATTGCCAATTGTCCGAGGAGTGTGCCAGTGAAAAAAATTTCAAAATCGGTTAATATTTGTTAAAGATATGGACAATTACAAAGTGGGACATTTTTTTGAGACACAGTGTAGATACTGTGTCTTAGCTATCGTCTGTCACTGACTGTGAGTCGAAACGACGCAAAATCGTTACTGTCGCTATGCGAAAGAGTCTGTTGAAGTTTTTCAAATGAGTATATGAGACTGAAAGTTTTCGCGCGCATTGTCGCTATGCGTTTGGCAGGTACGTGGGACACGTACTGAGCAATGTACGTGCGCCCGGCAATGGATCCATCTGGTGGGATGAGTTGGTGTGTCCTGATTCATGCCGTACTCAGCTGAGTGAGTGTAATCATCATGGCTGGGGCACGCACGACTGCGACCATTACGAGGACGTCTCCATAGCCTGCTATGATCAGACAGCCAACGATACTGAAGAACCGACAGCGCCCAGTCGTACACCAACCCTCTCTACCTCTAGCACTGTTCTTATCAGTGCATCCACGACCAGTACCAGTCGAGCCAAGACTACGCCACCGAGCACTAGCCAACATCTCGCTACCGCTACCCCTACCAATAAATCTCAGCTTACTCTCAGACGTACTGTCCGCAGCACTTATACGACCACTACCGCTAGCGCACGTACGGTCAACATCACCACTACCATTGCCAGCAACAGTACGGAGATCGTCACACCTACTACTACTACTACTACTACTACTACTACACGAACCAGTTCCATTGCCGCTTTCAGTACAGTTAACATGACCCCGCCTACTAGTGCTTCTGCCAGTACCCCTACTAGGATGGCTAAACCGACATTGGCAGCCACGACTATTCAGACAACCCCTGCCGCTACAACCAAGGTCGTGGGCTCTACTTCACAGGGTAAGACACAACATGTAACAGTCATTGTTTGTAACTTTCGTTATCCGTCGCTCAGCGCAACTTATAAGTTAACGGAAGTAGGTGGGCGATCCCCATTTTTCTTCCCTTTTTTCCTTTTCCTCTATGCTTTTCTTTCTTTGTCTTTTTCTTAACTCCTTTTCTTGCGGCCCTCTTTCTCCGTCTTTGAAGGGGAATCAGGAGTGTTACTTTTATTTTTTTAATTTCTGCAATGTTGTTGGTAACGCATGCATAACGATAGGCTATGCGAAATTGATTTTTGTTAACGGTTTCGTGGTAAGAAAATATTGAGTTGGTGGGCGATTTGCTCTAGTGATGGGTGGGTTTTCGACTACATAGTGTAAAATGTTGGCTGCCATAATTGCAGTTTTTTTGAATATGTTTTTCATTGTGAAATGCTCATGTTTTTAACATGTATATATTTTACTGTATTGTACGCAAAGATTAAAAATGCGAAAAAGGTAATTGCAAAATTATCAAAAATGCAGGTGTAAAAATGTCTTATAAACTTATTTTTTTTGTCCCATTTTAGCGTCCCTTTCAGCACTAGGCTACGTTAGTGTTCATATTTTCGTATTTTGCAATTTAGCGCGCTTAAAGCGACTACAGGTATCATACAACTTTCACTTTTTATGGCATTTCTTTATTAATTAATGTGTCAGTGGATTTGTTAACAGAATCAAGCTTTGCATCAAAGACGAAGATTCATTTGCAGAGCACGATAGCGACAACGATGAGCGACAATTCTATCGACTTACCACAAGGCGACGATGACGATGATGGCATCTCAGGTATACGACAGTGGGGATAGGCTTGTCGGAGCAAACGAGCGTTTTGCTTATCTTTGAATCCAATATTATTTAAACATAATAATTTCTATGTTAGCTTTGCAGATCATTTTTGCGTCGGACCTATTAATCGGTTTCTCGGTTTTTTCACGTAGCCTATAAAAGTTAGTCTTGATACTATCGATTGCTTGCTTGTATCTATATCTCTATTCTACACGATCGCATTCCTAACTGCTTATCTCTGGCACTATGTCTGCAGTGGTATAATGCTATCAAACGTGACCGAACAAGCGACAGCGTAGGCTTACACGACCGACCGTCGATGACCGTGCAAATTATGTGTTAAAGCCCTGTCTGGAGTAGAATAAGTTCGTTTAATACTGATATTATCCTACTGCATCATTACACTTGAAATCGTTTACACTTGCTTTTATTACCAGTGATCATATGAAGCGCATAGATACGGAGCAGCGGGGGGGATTATTGCTTCGTTCTCAAGAATCCAACACCGCAGAGCACCGTTCAGACGTCGTCAAGATAATTGCTATATTTTTTTGTACTGACGATCATCACCAGTATCTTAAACGTCCACGTACAATTCTTACAAAAACGACATCAAGTGCAGCTACAAATGTTTATGTAGTTTTTTATGAGGTACTATTTATTGCGCCAAATTTCTCTATTTTTCTTCCCGAACCTCGCTCTGGAAGCTCACAACTTCTGGCTACGCCTAGGCCAGCAATGGACACTGCTGTTGTTTGTTGTGTATGTAGAAAGAAGCATGATAATTATCATCGTCGCCATCGTCGCCATCGTATGTGTCACGCTCATCATCATCGCCCTCGTTATCGTCTGCATCATGTACATCGTTCGCGTCAGCAACAGGTACACAAGCTATACGCAATGCTGATTTTGTTCGTTGAGCGGCCGTCGCGATAAATCGCAAAATGCGAAAATTCGGAAATTGGTCTAAATTCAGTGCATTTTGCCTACTAATTTTGGGGCCAGTTGGAATAACCTTGCCAAACTTTGTCTACGCGATGTGCTGCAAGACAGAGATAACTAGAAATATGGGGCAGAGCGCAACGTGAGGCCGCCCGGCGCCGTAAGTCCGATTGGGGGACAGTTAAGGGGTTGAAATTCCGTTCGCAGCATAATCACGTGGCCCGAATGCATTATTGCATTATCCTGTATAGCAAGCGCAATGTTGAACTTGGGTGGTTCAAAATGAGACAACAGAACTTTGTTATTCGTGAAACCAAGTTCACCAGTTTTTTTTGCGTTTGACGTGAAATTGATCGTAGTTGAGAACGCCGTTTTCTTTTTATTGCTATCTTTATATATTCTTGAGATATGTGCGATCAAAGTCTCAAGTTGTCTAAAATCGCGCGCACAGTCGATTTTGGGAGGTTAACATCTGTGTCTGTAACTTTTTTGCCAGTAGTTCGAAGTTCACCAATTTTGTTTGTCTAACACGGAAAGGATGGCAGTCGATCAGTTTGTTTTCGATTGTTGATGTCTTGATCCGTTCCAGAGATATTCGCGACCGAACTCTGAAGTTGTTCAAAATTGCGTGCACAGTCAATTTTGGGTAGGTCAACATCTGCGTCTATAACTTTTTTGTTTGTAAACCAAAGTTCACCGCATTTATTTTGACCAACGCCCTCAGTAAAGATTGTTTCCTTATTTCGATATATCGACCGATTCTTGAGATATTCGCGGTCAAAGTCAGAAGTTGTCCTAAATTGCGCCGAATTTTGGACGTTTTTTGTCATCCCAAATTTTAAGGGGGCGGTGCCCCCTAAATGTTGTATATAGTTGATAATGCCCACTCTATGACTCTATGACATGTCATGTGGCAAAGTTTCGTAAGGTTATTCCCCCTAACTTCAAAGTTATAGGCGCTAATACGCTGAATATAAGCCAATTTTTGACCTCTTTTTGAAAAAATTGTGAGGGGGACCCCCGTTTTCGGCGGGGTGTAGGCTAGCAAGACTTGGCCACTCTATAGCTCGTGTAAAAATTTCGGGGCGCAGCACCTACTAGGGGCCGAAATATGGTTTTCGATTTGGTGGGTAAACATTAGCCGCGTGCACGCTATGGTAATTGGATGAAAGTTCGCCGGATTTTTTTCGTCTAACGCAGGAGGAATAAAATAGTAACCAATAACTTAGTTTATCGATTTTGAATATCTTCATCCATGCCGGAGATAATCGCGGTCAAAATCTGAAGTGGTGCAAAATCGGGCCACATTCAGCATGTTTTTGGCCCCCAAAATGTTTTGGTGGCAGGCTCCGAATTTTTAGACAAAAATTATAAAATCGAACATACTTTCCGTCATGTAAATTTTTGCGGCGATCGGCCGACGGAGATCGGAGAACTGGTAGCGAAAAAAATAATAAAAACTGTTGCAAAACATAAGGCCTTCCCAAACTGTCGTTCCGGGCGGCCTAATAATATGGCTACACATTTTGGGGGCCCGCACTCTTAAAATATAAGAGGCCAAAAACGTGAAAAATTCAGCGGGATTTCGAACAATTTCAGATTTTAATCACCAATACCTCCGGGACCAATCGCGATATCGACAAGCAAAAACGTTAGTGATAAACTACAACCCCTTCACGTTGTTAAAAAACAAGTAATTTGAGCAAAGCTCATAAGACGCGCGACAGCCTTAGCAGTTCCTGTTTGCAGATTGTCTTGATCTATTTCTATCCCTTTCGTCGCAATTCACTCTTGAAAACTGTGCCGCAGCCACAAATTGCAAATAACACTAAAACTCCTATTTTCGGGGTTCAAGGTCATTTAAGGTCACCGATGTTGACACTAATAGAAAGCTTGTCAATAAGCATGCCTTCACCTATCAACAACCGTTTTCACGCTACACGAGCCATTAGCGGCAAAATAACCACTTTTTAAGGAGATAGCCGTATTTGACGCCCGCCTGCGCCGGCCTCCTTAAACCTAGGGTCGGGACTTGGACTCCTGAAATCTACGTTTAGTGCTAAAAATTTCGTACGCAGGTTGTCCTAATCTATCTCCAGCCATTTCGTCGCAATTCAATGTTAAAATGTGCGCTGCATCCAGAAATTGCGAAAGATTCACTAAAAGCCCTTTTTTGTGGGTTCAAGATCGTTCAAGATCATCGATGTTGACAAAACAAAAGACTTTTACGCAGCCCGTGGTGAAAATTTTGTGATCCTGCTTGCACCGTTTTGATACAGCTCACGAGTGTGACAGACAGACAGACAGACGGACAGACGCCTAGACGATGGCTAAGACGCGCGAAGCATTCTGCTGTCGTGCGTAAAAATTATGAATTTTGGTCCACACAGCGAAGTTAAGTTGTCTAATGTCGTCTCATCCAAGATCACCTCTGCGCGTCATGTGTAATTGCTTTCAGGCCACGTGACGTTGCTAAAAGCGGAATTTCAGTCCTCTTGATTGTCTTTCCAGTCGGACTTACTGCGCTGGGCGGTCTCATGTTGGGCTCTGACCCATATTTGGATGGAAATTGGTGAGCCACCGCATCATCACTGCTAGATTGCAGACGCAACAGGCCAAAGTGACAGTCATACAAGTATGCACCAACAGAGACGGCGGAGGACAGCTAAAAAGATGAATTTTACAGCCGACTGCAAGACTCACTAGACGAGATCCCAAGCTACGACATAAAGCTGTTGATAGGCGACTTCAACGCGCAGATTGACAGTGACCGACGGGGCCAAAATGTCGCTGTCGGGTCACATGAGACAGCAAAGGAAACCACTAAAAACGGTAAGAGACTGACCAGTCTATGTATCAACAGTGGACTGAAGATTGGAAACACATTCTTCCAGCACAAAGATATTCACAAGAAAACCGGACTATCACCTGACAGCAAGACACGGAATAAAATTGACTACATCTGCATCAACAACAGATGGAGATCGTCACTGTCAATCGTCCGAGTATTCCGTGGTGCAGATGTGAGCACAGACCACTTACTATCTGCTAGTGGGCAAGATCAGGCTCAATTTGAAAAGGAGTGCCAAGAAGAAACCATCTCGTCCATATGCAGTGGCACAGCTAAAAGATACACAAACATCACGAAGATATGAAGCTCTCAAACCGTTTTACAGTACTTCAGGAAGACCTGTCAGTAGATTATATTTAGGCACACGGAGAGGCCTATAAGCCCCGCCCACTGTTTTGGCCTGTAGCCTGGTCAGTGGGCGGGGCTTATGGGCCTCTCCGTGTGCCTAATTATAATCTAGGGCTATGATAG
>Ga0209367_1005495_pt1 | contig 17576 bp, 13 predicted proteins | sample WorMetLIZISLAND2_FD_187412 | JGI IMG/M metagenome (GOLD analysis project Ga0209367, IMG submission 187412) | Marine gutless worms symbiont microbial communities from Max Planck institute for Marine Microbiology, Germany - Olavius geniculatus... ... | reverse complement strand
GCTACCTCGGGCCCTACGACGTTTTGGGGCCCCGCCGTCGCTCAGAAATATAAAGTACATTAAAATGCACCATTTTGAAAAGAAAAAATTCAGAAATTTTCTACCAGAGAGGCCCCGCGAAAATGTTAGGGGCCTCGCAAGAATGTTTCTAGGGGCTCCGCTGTGGCTCTCGACGGGCCTGGTACACATGGTGCTATAGCCTACTTGCATAATTTTTTGGTGTTTTTTGGGTGTAGCGATTCACACCGAAGTATTTGTTGTATGTACCGTACTGTACATAACACAGTGCATGATTTTGTTACATGACACCGAAATGCAGCTATTGCGCCATTGTGTGGTCTGTCTGTCTGTCCTTACGTCCGTCTGTCACATTCATGCATTCCGCTTAAGCCACAGGACGCCATGAGATGACATTTTCACAGGGACACTGGTGTGACACCCAGTAACACTCTCGAAAGGAGAAATTTGGGTCAGAACTACCATTCAAAATTTGCATTGCAAATTGTAACTAAAATGCTCTAGGTCACACAATGCTTACCATCTCCGACCCCATTTGGGGAAGTCCTATGGGCCATATGAGTTTCCCTTTCTTAAATAGGCCTAGTATATCACGTCCCAGAGTACTAATGTGTTTGTTTGTTTGTTTGTTTGAAGCGATCTACTGTCTGATTAATTTTGCCCTTGCTTATACATGTACGTCAGCATTAGCACTTGAAAGCATTTACTGCAGCAAAACAGTGATGGGCTTTCTGAAGTCAGCTGCAAATAATTGTTTTGTTTAATGTTTCTATTTTTCTATGTATCGATGCACAACTAGTCATAGTTATTCACGCACAATGTTCTGTTACTAATGGATATAGAAGTACAGTGCAATACGATTTTGTGACGTGTGATATTTTATTATATGTTAAAACGGTGGTGCAATAAACTTGTTTTTGCTGTTAGCTGTTTGATATTGCTGTAGCGATTTTGTTTCGTTAAAAACTGTGATGGTCGGTCTTTACGCGCGAAGCATTATGGGCCTACAATGCTGTCGCGCGTCTTATGTATCGTCGACGCTGTCTGTCCTGTCACACTCTGCAGCCGTAACAAAATAACAGAAAGGTGCAAGCTAATAGGACCAAGAAATTTTCACTGTGGGAGTGGACTGCCACAAGGAATCTAGTTTTTGTGACAAAATTTCGTGCCGCTGTGTGAGGGGGTTCTTTTCGAACGAGGGCGTGAAAGAGGGGTACCTACTACCCCCTAAAAGTTCTTATTTTACCGCCATTGGCTCGCCTAGCGTGAAAACGGTCACAGCTGGATAGGCACAGATATGCTGTTTACCGTAACAAGCACTGGTACCGAGCTTTTAGGAAAATCAGCATCGACGACCTTGAACGACTTTGAACCACAAAAATCAGGAGTGTTAGTGAATTTTTCGCGATTTTGGGGCGCGCCGCACTCATTTCAAGGGTAAATTGCGCCAAAATGGCTGGAGATAGACCAAGACAACCTGCATAAAAAGTGATATTTCGCTGGTTATGTTTTCCTCAGGTAGTGCAGAAATAAACGTTGGTTGAGATGGAAAACTGAATAGTCATTTGATGGCTAGTTGTGTCAGAAATATTGCTACCAAAAATTATCAAAATCTGATAATCGGTTTTTAATTTACAGTCGAAAATGTCGGGATGTTTTTTTGAGACACAGTGTATAAATGCAACAAATTATTCTCGACCAGTTACGACAAAGCACGTAGGCCTACAAAGCGATGTAATGGAACTGATCTGGTTGCGTTTTTGACGAACTGACCAATGGGCAAGCATTAATGAATTACACGGTCTAACGGCGTTGGTGGCCTACGTGACTACGCTCACGTACGCGTCAATCAATGACCATTGGACTCGCCTTGCTTGCCAATTGGTCAGTTCGTCAAAAACTAAACCGTGTCAGTTCAGTTCAGCTCAGTGCAGTTACCTCGCTTTGTACGCGCCTTTAGGACTTGCTGTAGATTTTCAAAAATACCCGAAAAAAATAAAACAAACCAATCTGTTTTGTTTTTTTGTAGTTTTACTGTACATTTGCGGATTGCTGCGATAAAACAAAATTGCAGGGAGTCGACTGCGACCGTCTCCAATTGTATGCTGTTCTGCCTTGTCACACATGTGCAAATTCCCTAAACGTAATCAATCTACACTTTGGGGATTAAGCGAATGGTATGATAGCTTTTGTGTAGACCTATAATACATTGATGCTGCTGATGCTGCTATACACATCGCCATGGTGACGGCATCTGTGTGACGTCATCCTCCGGATGCAGTGGTGATAAAAGGCGGCCGCACAGAAGCGCGCTGCGCGTCGTAACATCATCAGCGTCATCATCAATAGCATCGTCGGGTCGACAAGTCGGCCAAGTGCAGGAACGATGCCGACACTACCACCTACCAACGCCTTGGCCAACACCGGCGAGGGACAGCAGGTAGGCCGGTGCAAGCTCCTGTCTTAGGCTGTTATAATAGCAATAGTATATGTCTAAGTTAATCCGTACGACCTACACTGTAGTATACATTTAATACATTTAATGTCCGATCTTTCGTCTGCTGTAGTGCTATCTTATGCAATGAGGCGAGTATGCATAGGCCTACACACTGTTCTAGTCGTAGTAGAGCTTCCCTGTAAAAGCCTGGTTCCTTATGTATGATAGTTCAAGATGATATTTTGTGCTTTACTACTTCGACAAAATCGGGCGATTTTTGCATGACACACGACAGATTTTTGTCGGGCGATTTTGTCGTTCGTCTGACATCCCCTTAAGTTAACACAATATTGTAATTCCGTAAACTTGTTTGCCGTGTTTGTCGCTGATCATCTGAGCTATGCTAAGGCGTGTACAGAACGAACACATTACTCTGAACAAAAATGGAATGAACTGAGACCACAGAACTATGTCGTTTCGTTTCTCTTTAGTTTATTTTGTTCGGTCTGTACGCGCTTCTAGGCGACGTTAACGCCGTAAGCGGCTGCACTGGCAGATCTACAGCATCACTCGACTGCCGTGTGGGTGGTCTGATGGTGCAGAGGGGAGGTCGCGTGTTTGTGTTCGTGTGTGTAGGAAGAACCGGAAATGGAAGAGAAGACGCGACGCCGCTCACGTCGCAGGGCGTCGGTGAGTCGCGGCAGGAGGGCTGGAAGCCGTAGCCGTTCCCGCCGCCCGCTCCCTGAGGAAGCGGACGAGGAGAGCACTAGGGGACGTAGCCGCAGTCGGAGTCGCCGCCGTGGAAGCAGTGGTCGTCGTCGTCGTCGCTGTCTCAGTCGTCGCTGCCGTCGTCGACGTTCCCGCCGCTCCCGTCGCCGTCGCAGCCGTTCGCGCCGTCGTCGCCGTCGCTACTAGAGTCCGGCCCGTGCCGCGATGACGTCTCCATAACATCGACGATCCGCTAGCGAGCCGCAGTTCTACCCACAGTCCACAACAACATCGTGTACTTACAAACATCCGACTCCGACGTTAATATGTCATCGTGATACGATTGTTCTGCAATAAAAACGATCAAGTTTGCTTGTTTGTTGTCTTGAAATGCTCTTCCTTTATAACTACAAGGCTGAACTGAAACGCAAGATCAAAAACTGCCTCCTAGTTGGATAAGTATCTGTAGCTTAAACTTGTCTTCACCTCATCGAAGAAACTCGTATGAAACGGAAACCGATGAGAGTGATACCCCGTTGACACGATCGAGCAAACATCGAGCAAATATGAAGCATGCATAAAGCATAGCCTACACCCATCTGCCAAGGGTTCCGTGGCTCGTCAGAAAAAAATAGGCCTAACTTAGCGTGCGAAATTACGTCAGAACAAGCCACAGAAGTACTGCGCACTGAATGATTATAGTTACAGCCGTCTAGTCCGTTTTAGCCGTCTACTTTTGCACATAGTGCTGAATATTTTTCTTGTTAACGATGTTAGAATATTTGCATTGAACACCAAACACTAACTTATTAGTGTCAGTGTTAAGGAATCGTGCGTCCATTTATTGAAAGACCTTCATATCCTGAAACATCCTGCTTGAAAAATATAAAAACTTCGCCCATTGGCTCAACTGGCTGGGGGGTCCAGACCCCTTGAGTTGTCCGTGGACGTAAAAGATCCAATGATTTTTGGGCCGTTGGCGACCGCCTCGTAAAGTGTTTTTGGTTACGGGTGAAATAAAGATGCTAAATAATATTATATAATATGGTAAAATTAAACAAGTCTTTAGCGTGCTGCTTTATAGTCAGCATGTCAGGGTTTTGCCCCAGACTCCCACAAGATTTCTGCCTCTCAACTATGCTGGGGACATCGCAATATTTCAGGCTCGACTAAATTTTGAAGCGTAGATTGCACTGAAATGAATGTTATTAATCTGCACATAAAATGTGCAGCATAGATTTTAACTGTCCACGAGTTTCAACCTTCTAGCTTCAAGACCTTAGTACGGAGGCGTCATATTTGGCTACCTTTTCAAAATGCATTGCCATTCTATTGCAACTTAACACCGATTCCCCAGGTGGGAGCACCGATGCTGTCGCACGTCACGTGAGCTCTGCTCAGATTACTTGTCTGTGTTGACATTTAACAGATTTCATCTGCAGCTAATACAGTAGTGAACTTCATAATCATTAGTCACTATCTGCAAAAGGAAACTGCATAAAAACAATTAAAAGGCACAGTGGGGCGAATAAGAACTTGTGGAATATGATCAGTCAGTGAGGCTAGAAACTGGAAAAGAATAAAGCAACATTAACTAGGCACGATACTCAACTAGCCATCATATTTATTATTGCAAATGCACACAATCACAAATAAAATTCAGCATATGTTAACATTAGCAACAGCATAACATGCACTCGATTAGATCTGGCAGACCTGGAATGTACAAGCCAAAGCTACTAGCCATAGTATAACAATCTACCTTCCAAATGTGCAGTTTCACACATCAACAAGTATAGACTGTAACACATGGAAACCAAGAGCCTCATTGGAATGTTATATTCTGTAAAGACAATGAAAGAAAATAACACGGGCATGATAGGAAAAGATCACATTTGGAATGTTACAATTCTTCATGTAAAGCTACATTAAGCAAAATTTGACTGGCTCACTTCTTAAAACAATAGGGTTAACCGACAACAGAAACTAACTAGACTCATTAAAAGTGGGAAGTCAACAGATTACACCTTAAGTTGCATTACAAAGATAAAAGTTTGCCTACTGAACAATAGAAGCACTTGGTTTCAAACACTGCTACTCAATTTTCTTAGCAATTCTTCGTATACAATGCTAGTACTAAAAAGTTCAAATGGTACATTAACAATAACAATAAAGCATCTTGTCATCTATCACTCTGTGTTTACTACAGTTATGCAAAATTATGAGTCATTTGCTGCAAGGTGTAACAAAGTGGAAGTCTAAATGCTGAAAAACCACGCTACATACCGTAAATCCTTGAACACGGTCTAAGAATATGTTACTAGTACGAGCTAAATACAAGCCCATTTTTGACCGACTTACATACTATCAGTTTTAGCAGTCACTCAGTTTGATACATTTGCAAGAAATAGCATCAGCAAACATGCTTTGAAATGGAAACTACATTCCGAATTTAGTTACTCGAATCTACTGATGCCAAAAATTGTCAGTGTACCACCAACTGAGCAAAATAGGCCTACACATCCAACTAAATTTTGCCATCAGGTCACTGTAATAAAGACACAATAATACGAGATAAACTTTGGATAATGGACAGAGACTCTATTAATAATGTACAAATAGAATAAAATGGCTACTCTTCAAAGATTTACGGTAACAAGGGATTGATGCCATTCACTAGGTGTCACCATTATCACTGCGACTACACACAGTGAGAAAGAACAGGCAGATTAAGCAGGCATTAATTTGATTGATTCGGCATACCGGCACTTATCTTAGAGGCAGTATAATGCACCGACTGTTCTTGTTACGACAATGGCAGTAAGCTGTGCATTTGCGACGTTCAAAATATCAGAAAAGCACAGCGCACCACACACTGGGTTTTGGCTAAGGCTTTGCCCCAGACCCCACTGGGAGTGCTTACGATCCCCCTGCACGTTTTGTTTTGTTTGTAACAATAAGTGCAGTAATGTAGGCGAACTGTGATAAACCGTACCACTATGGTGACACCTGGTGAACACTATTCACATCAATCCCTCACTGACGAACGTTCACATAATTATTGAACACACTTGTTTGCGACAACTGACAAGTAAGTAATACGTGAAAGATTATCTAGCATACAGAGCAAGGCCTATAGAATAAACCAGGCCAGTTCACCGTTTAAGCCAACCTATTCTTGAACAAACTAGGTCATGCCAGATCATACTTTCGACCATCATTTTTACTCCATTTGGCTGAATTTAGAGGCAGGCCACGCAACTTATACGGCAGGAACAGCAGACCCCAGTCTGGAATGAAAAAGCACAGATTGTGTTCCACCTTTGATAATCCAACGTCATCAAACTGCACACTTATTTCAAAAATTTACAAAAAACGACACCCTGGACCCTCATAACTGAGGGGGCTTTGATGATGGCAAGGTGCAGATCCACCATCCCACTTTTCTGAGAGATTCTATGGCTACTGGTTGCACTATGAGCCATCATTCATAACTGGATCTAGATTCACAATGCCTGAAATTTTATAATATGCAATTTGGAGCAATTTGACGCAATATTGCAAACAGCAATGGTCACCCGCCATTTTGAGTCCAATCACTGGTCATCAGTTGAAACAAATGAACCGGTTAACTCTATAGACCCTGATAAAAAGCGTCAAGATCAAGCAAGAGATTTGAGGATCTGTCTAATCAACGGGAGCGACCGGGATCTTCTCAATGACGGACTTCATGAAGGCAGCGGCAACAAGGGCGGAGTATGGCTGCCAGATCACGTTCTTTGTGCCGTCAAGGTAATCACATGCACCGCGCACAAATAGGAAACTCTCCTTCCGGTTGCCGACGATCGACTCCAGTACCTAGCAGCAACCACAGCAAATATTTCAATGACACTAAAGCCATTGTGCCCAGCTGTCTAAATTATCGGCTGTCAGAAAATTGACGAAAGATCTGCTTGCTGGAAAATATTCATCCAAAAGTGCAAACTTCGGAACTGAAAAAGCCCCACTTTGAGGGAAATTTAAAGATAAAATTAAAATTTTGAGCACTCATAATCTCCTCTGTCAGAAAATCGCAACTTCCTGTCTCGCCTACTTTCTAAACCCATGATGCCCCTGGTCCTCTCTGATGAGTGGTTTGCCCGAAGCAATGGCTCCTAGTGTTACAGATCAGTCAGTGTTTAGCCTGGGCCCTACTGCACTTGCCTACTAGACCTATAGTTAATGCTCAATCAAATGCAAAATGCGACAGTCCTAAACTTTTCAAACAAAATTATAATATACAAAACATGTCAAAACAACCAACAATCAACAGACGAACAATCCAAAATCGATCAGCAATCTGGCCACAACAAGGCCAACAAAAGAAACCATGCCAGCCACCCAGCCACAATAACCTCTACTCTTCAAATTGTCTGCGTCCAATCAGATCACTGACCCGTGACCGACTTAACAGCCGACCATCTGCACATAGGCCATACAGTAAGCAAAAGAAACTGTTTGTGACACCAGTCTCAGCATTGGTTCACTGTCATAAGACAAATGCCCCAGAAGCTAGAAAGCAAAGCAACCCACACAACTAGTTACAGCTATCCATCATGCCAGCAAAATGCTGATATAAGATTTCTCCACAACAACTTCAAAAACTTAATGCTCAGACACTGGCTTAAGTTAAACGAACACCAGAAAATGAGCTGGTTAAACAAAAACAAATTTGCACAGTAGTAGTAGTAGTGGGTGTAGTAGTAGCAGACTGTAGTAACCTGATCAAACTCAGTGTCGGTGCCAATACACTGGTGTCGGGCAGCAAACTCCAGTCTGAGTTGATCCTCTCTGACAAGTGGTTTGCCTGAGGCGATGGCTCCCAGTCTCAGCATCGGTTTGCCAGGTCTCTGGTGCTCTGGTACATCCGCAGGCACCGCAGGGTGCTGCATTTCAATGACGTCATCTCCACCAATGTTCATGAACAGACGATCGGTCTCCGCACGCGGCCGACTGAACGACACCTGGTGCATCAGGAACACATTTCTGTAACTAAACCATGAACGAAAGCAAAAACTGAAAGGTGCTTTCTTTCATTCTCGGCTGGGGGGAGACAGATCACCATCCCAATCTTTTCGAAAAAATTCCACAGATGCAATGATTGGTTGTACCTTTGTGTTCAGACCATGTCTTCCTCCGAGCCTGTTCATGTGCCAGACACTGGAAGACCAGGTGTTCGGCCGTTTCTGCAGCGCGATCACAGTAGGGACAAATGGCCAAGTCCCAGCATCTGATGCATTTGAAGGCACTCATAAAAGTGCCACGCGAATTTTTACCAAATAGTAATCTAAATGCATTGTTGTGAATTTGTTAGTCCAAATGTTTCAAAGAAAGCTAAAACGGTACAGGAAAAACTGCAATGAACATACAAAGAACTGTATAAAAACTAAAACATCTCTGACCTGCTGGCCCTGCAGTAGTTCCTGGCCATCATTAATGTAGTTCTCCCATGGGTGAAAAGTTGCGTCCGCCTGCCATTTCTCATACAGATTGTCAACAATTGTACGCAGCAAACTGTCTTGTGCTGCCCAGCTCTTCAGTGCAAACCTGTCAATAAATTAAGTATAAATAAATAAATAACTCATTAATAACAGTAACAACAACTGTATTATTTAAGATGTATTCAGTACTGATTGAAATAACAGAGTTGAAAATTATAATTTATGAGATAAAAGATGCAACAAGCAGATTCTGGACAGAAAGAAATAATAGGCTGCTAATAAGACTAATCCCGTTTCACCTAATCCTTACATATAACCCCCAAAACTAATGCTAATTCTAACCCTAACCTTAACTAATAACCCTACCTCTATCCGTAGGTGAACTACGACATTAGGTGAAATGGAAGAACACCAAGAGTACAAGATTAATACTGTTGCTGTTGTTAACTTACTACTAATACTACTACTACTACTCACTGTATCTTGCTGCGCTGTGCGTCAGACTGTGTCTTATCACAGTAGATGTAGAGCTGTCCCATCTTGTTAGGCATTGAGATGACAAGGTCACCCAGGCGCACGTGGTTGTAGTAGTCAGTGTAATGTGGCACTGCGCCACACACACCTACTAGCAGCACATGCTCCACGTCTCCAAATGTACCTACAGACAACAAAAACAACAACAACAACTACTACTACTACTAAATACGCCAACTAGTAGCACATGCTCCATGTCTCTACACGTGCCTAGTCCACGGAACCACTGACATTCACTGCCACTGTTGAGGCCTTGGACTGCAACCAACCATTAAGTTAGCAGTCCCGAAGTGCTAAGGTTCCACACCACCACTGCCGATAAGCTAGCAGTTTTAGTAGTTTATTGAAAAAAATCAAACAATGTGTTGTGCTCACACTACTGCAAGCAGAGCCTCCAAGGGAAAAAGGTAGTTTATTCTATGTCATTACAAATCATGTAAAAGTTGTTGCTTTTGAGTCTTAAAATTACTTCCAATGAGAGACATCTTAGCAGTCCAGACCGCTAAGCAAGCTACTAGAGCTTAAGTGTCCAGACCACTGCTAGCTTAAAGCCTTTGCAAACGGTTCTGGGGACTAAATATACCTACAGACAACAACAACTACTACTACAACAACAACAATAAACACTTGTACAACAACAGCCACTACAAATACTACTACTACACATATATCAGCAAGTAGCACATGCTCTGTCTCCAAAAGTACTTACAGATGACAACAGCAAACTACTAAAAGCACTACTACTACAACGACAAATATTACAAGTACATCATCATTGCCCTATTTGCTGGTGTGAACATTGGCGACATGACAGACCAAGCTCCTCCAAGCTGTGCGATCTTTTGTCAGCTGCAGCAACTCGTCTGTTGATATATTTATCCAATCCTTAATGTCATCACACCATATCCCTCCAAGTTCTATCCCTACCATGAGTGCTTTCTATCATTCCATAATTATGCCATGTTGCAGTTAGTTTGAATGTTGCCCAGGGGTAGGGCTGTTTTTGAGGGCAATATTGTTCCAAGACGTGAAAAAAGGCAATCAGATAACATGTTTAAACATTTAGGAAGCAGAACGTACCCAGGAGTCGTGTTGTGGTATTTCCTGACGATATCTGTGCCGCCATCTGTCTACCGATCTGTGGCAATTTTGTCGACACGACTCGATGTGGACCAATGTTACCGATTGTGTACACGTTCGACTCACCTGTTTACAAACAACCAAGATACTACAACTAAAACAACTACTATTACTAGACAGCAACTACTACAGCTTATGCTGTTAAACACAGAACTCTCCGTGGTCTGTTACCAACTGCATACATGTTTGAGCCGCTTTTTCACAAACAACAACTACAGCAACTACTACTAAGTACAACAGATACTATTACTACTACTACAACTACTATTACAGCATCTATTGTTAACTGAGAACCGATGTTACTGACTGTATACAAAAACTACTAAAGCAACTACCACCACAAACTGTATTTTTTCACGAAAGTAAAAAAGCAAGATTGAAATTCAGCAGAATAAAAATATAAATAAATCCCTTTCCTTTTGTCAGCATTCTCATGTTGTCTTTTGTGCCAGTATATAAATCCTACCTCCTTGAGAACTGAGAAAAACCTGGTGTTTAGAAAAAAAACAAACAAAAAACCAAACGTAGTGGTACAATAAAATCAGAACAAATGATAGACCTTCAGTTTTGTATCGAACGAAAGTCGTCTTGTCCTCCATCATAGAGTCAACAGCAAGTTTCTCATAATATTTGGACGTGATGATTGCAATCGTTGGCTTCCGACCTTCCGTCTGTGTAGGCATTTGCTTCACAATCTTCACCTCTGAACAGACATTATCACAATAAGTCATAATAATAATAATCAGCTGCAGCAGCAAAATCACCACAGCAATCAATCATCCTCATCAGCAGCAGCATCTGAATCGCAACAAGCAGCATCGGCATGCAGTACACCAGAAACTGGCTAAAGTGACAAATAAAGACATCAACAAAACCAATCTAGCTTAAACAGTGCTGAACTAAACCAGATATACTGCGGGACATTAAGAGTGCCAGTTGTTCTTCATCTCAAATTGTTCAGAAAATGGCACATTTCTGTGGTCCATGGAGCACGTGAAGTAAAAATTCTGCACAAGCAACAAATAAGCAGCGAAAGCTATCGACCTGTTTTCTGGTCAAGCACATTTCGGACCCATTTTCCGGGCTCCATTTCTTTGATAAGACTTTGTTCGTACAAGATTTTGAGCTGCTCCCTCACCGTGGACTCATCTGTATTGAGCAATCTGCACAATCACACATATTGATAACAAGCACAGCATAACTTACAAAAACTAATTAATTTCTATAAATCAGTTAGCAGATTCGATTAACTTTAGTTTACTTTTCATCTTCAGTCGTATTTACTTTACTTTTTGTCTGCAATGATTCAGTACTGCCAAACTGCCAAAAAAATAAAACTCAACTTCTTTTAAAGTTTCTCTACAACAAAAACTTCTGTTTTCAACAGCATAGTTTAGCCGTATACAGTGGCGGTTCTAGCCCCCAATATCTGAGGGGCATGGCCCCATGGCGAGCAAGGTATCGTGATCGTATAACGAGGGTCTGGGGACAGAACCCCGAGTGAGGTTCAGGGGTAGAGCCCCTGGTCAGGGGTAAGGGGGGCAAAGCCCCCCCTGAAGCACTGTTGGTTTTTGGACGTTTGATGGAAGCCACAAATATACCCACTTTTCTAAAATTTGGAAATGCAAAAAAATCAGATATTTGTGTTGTCTTTGCAAAAAATCATGGGTGGCCACCAAACTGGGGGGGGGCTGGAGCGAAATTGGGGGCCCCCACCCGGGCTTAAAACCGCCACTTGTATAAATATTTGCTTAAGTAACACTGCACTACAAAGTTAGGCTAACCAAAAACTAATAATTTTGCGATAAGTATGTTAAAAGCAAAAAAAAACATCACTGCAAAAGACATTCTGCAACTGCTAACCTACTTATGAACAACATCGAATAAAAGAATGCAGACAAATTAAGATGTCATACTGTGCGAGGTCGTCGACTGGCAGAATGTTGGGATAAGCTGATTCTAGTGTCAACAGTAACTGTTCCTGTACCACTACTTCCTTCGGCTTTGTCTCCTTCACTTCTTCCTCTGCACACACACACAAGAAGACAATCATTCCTTTTAAAGGTTATAGAGTTAAATGGAAAACTCATCGTAGAGCTACAGACCATCAACTGTCGTATTATATCACACAGTCTTACCTCCCACCCAATACAGGTGACTGCACCAACCAAGCAGGCTGGCAGGCTACTCAATTAACCTAACCCAAAGACATGAAAGCCTAATAGCTCATGACACTGTTTAGCTGTAGACATTTTCCATGTAAAACAATGTGGACAGAAAGTTCTGCATGCTGCCTGCTTACAATAGTCAAGCATGTACCCAGAGTCAAAAATCAACTGCTTTCTACATTTATGGATACATGTAGAAAGCTCTACATGTCACAATCTACATGTGGACAGTGTGGACTCAGTATAAGGTTGAGTTGACCTTGGTGTTAGATATAGAAAGCTGGTTCACCTGACAGCCAACCATCCCGATAGTGACCCATCCAAGAGGCAAACCCATTACCATCTGATCTGATTGTTAATTCCAGGATACTAACTGTTACGATTTTCACAAGTAAGTAGAAGTAAGTAAAACGTCAATTCATATAGCGCATTGTTGTTAAGAATTAACCTCTAATGCACTTGGCGGTCAAGTATGAATACTGCATGTTTATAGTGTCTGCTAAAAACGAAACTGCGACAGGTCCGGTGATGTCAGTGCTTGTGCAAACTGTTCAAACATCAGACAGTAAATCCGTTGACTGTTAAAGCTGACGTTCGCTGATGACAATGTCGGTTGGCTTCCACGATCCATCGTTGCACAGAAGTCTTGTGCACGCTGGTCAGCAAGGCACGCTGTCATGGTCAAATACGTACAATAGCAGACACGCGTACGCACGGCCACAGCAGCCGGGCCTAGAGATGCGCACGTCCAACATGCCGGACAGCACGTCAGCACAGAGCAAGACATCATAACATGGTAAAACATCAAGTGTCAACGACGAATGAAACAAGGCGTCAAATCAGCAAACCAGAACAGCCAAACGGATCGCCAGATGTAGCACTACAACACTGCAAAGTATCATGTCGCAGAATGCACTCGTGCCGTAGCAAAACGCTAAAACATGCAGCACTTCTCAAACACGCCTCACGCTGCAAGCAGCGCAAACACCATCAAGTGTTGCACCAATGGAAAGAAAATACTAAATGTATAAAAAAACAACCCATGTAATGTTCTGTTTTTGCAGACCACGATGCACTTAAAAAATCATAAATTGTTGAAACTAGAAACAACCTAGAAAGACGTTACAGAAGTTTCTAGAAAATTTTGTAAATTAAGCCTCTAACCTTCCTTGGCCTTCTCTTCCTCAGCATTGAGTGGCCTCATGTCAACTTCCATCTTCTTCATCGGCACATACTGAGCAGCCTGCATTTGTTTCATTACCTTCTTTATGAACCCGACGTAATCTGCACCACCACCGCAGTGCAGGCTTAATGAATGGTGACACCACGGTGAGCACGAAGCAATCTCACATTACTTCACTAAAGCTGTTCTAAGGTGTTTTTAGATTATTTAAAGCACAAAAACGCCTGTCACTATGTAACAAAAGTTCAATAATCATCGATTACACTGCATTGATGAAATATTATGAATTAGCATTTTTGATGGAAAACGAAAGCGATCATGGGCCAACAAAAACCAAATGAGAATTCATGGAATTATTTCTTTATAAATTAAATCCAGATCTCGCTATCACTGAAGCAGTTATGAGCTATGACACTACCCAGATGCCACCCCTTTGGACAAATCTCAGTTCTCGCAACTAACATCCAGAACTTCCTACCCCAAAAATGGAGAGGCGTCACTACCCAATTTTACTCTACAGATCTTGAGCTATGCTGAGGAATTGCTAGAAATACATGTAGCACACAAAGACTGGTGCAAAGTATAGACAATAAAATAAATTTGATAACTACCACGTGGAAAATTTTCCGGTCGTACAAGCTCCTTGAAGAATTCGTAGGCACACGTGACTCGGTCAAAGTATTCCGTCTCAGGACTGAACCAGAACTTCAGGACACGACTTTCCTGATTTGCAATAATATAATAAATTACTAAAATAACACTATATATGATAATAATATTCATAATAACACAAACAACAACAAAGAACGATTAATAGTGATTAAGATCATTTCAAATGACAAATAAAAAACATCCATACCTTAAAACCTTATGTAGCATTTCATTAATTCAATCGATTGATAAATTCATGTTATCTGTCAAAAATTAAACTACGGCTGCATTATGTCCATGTCTCATCTTAAACCTAGTTCAGATATGCAAGTGCCAATTAAAATTTCATTTAAAAAATTAATTATGCAATTGCTTGAATGGCATGACTAGTCCATCCCAACTGACCAATCAGTGAACATGTGGGATATGCCTGCATCTAAGTATTAAAAATAAGTTAAATGTTTCAAACTAATTATAGAACAAAACTAATCATATTTTTAAACATCTACTTAGCTTTTGCCAAAATTGCAAACAAATCAGGTTTTGAATGCAATTTGATCAAAACATTGTTGCGTTGTATAAATTTTGCCTCTTGACAAATTTGTAATACTTATCAAAAACCTAGAAATTTGGGGCAAAGCCCAACGCGAGTCTGCCTAGCGCTGTAAGTCCGACTGGGGGGAAAATTCAGGGGGGCTGAAATCCCCCCGCTAGCAAAGTCAAATTGCCAGAAGTGAAATGCATTAGCATAGGCAGAAAGTGTACTGTCTACTTAAAGTAGGTAAACATTAGCTGCATGATCTCTGGCGTTAGTGGACCAAAGTTCACATTATTTTGTTCAATGCAGGAGGAAATGTGGCTAGTAACACCATTCACCACTTTTCGATATCTCTATCTGGTCCAGAGATATTCGCGGTCAAAGTCAAAAGTTGTCATAAAACATACTAAATTCCGTATTGAACAAAATAATGTGAACTTTGGTCCACTAACGCCAGAGATCATGCGGCTAATGTTTACCTACTTTAAGTCGACAGTGCACTTTCTGCCTATGCTAATGCTTATGCCCTACCAAACTTTAAGGGGGCGGTGCCCCCCCAAAAAAAGTTGTACCTGGGTTATCACCCCACTTAGCCGCATGTACATGGAAAAGTTTCATAAAGCTACTTCCCTTGGATCCAAAAATCTTGTGGATAATATGCTCAATTTAAAGCCAATTTATGACCCCCTTTGAAAAAAATGTAAGAGGGTCCCCCATCACTGGTGGGGGTGCACTAGTAAGACTTGGTTATTCTGTGGCACATGTAAAAATTTGGGAGTGCAACAAACCCTAGGGGCCAAAATATGGTCTCTCGACAGTCAATTTGGGTAGATATGATTTGGCCTCTAAACCCTGTGGTTAGTGGAGCAAAGTTCACAGTATTCTATTCGCTGAACACAGGATGAATCGCAGTAGATCAAACACTTGTTCGATTTTGAATATCTTCATCCATTCTGGAAATATTCTCGATTGAATTTCAAAGTCATCTGAAATCGTGCCAAATTTTGCATACATTTGGCCCCTAAAATTTTTTATAAGAGGGTCCCCTAAATTTTTGGACTCAATTTTCAACATTCAGCCTACTACAGACCATGGTGCAAAACTTCGTGGCAATCACCAGATGGAGCTTGAAGATAACATGGTGAATAAATAAATAAAAAACAAACATCTGCAGCAGAACAAAAAGTCCGCTCCGAAAACTATTGTTTCCTCGTTCCTGGTAGATTGATCAAGCATTTCACTGCAGAAGACTAAAACACAAAATTTAAGAAAAGTACAAGCTTCACTAACTACTGATGTCAAAATCAATTAATGTATCACTTTCAGAATTCTAATACACCGATTCCACAACACTCAATTAGCAGGCCTTTCAGCAACTGCCAAAACTAAACTAAAAACATTCGATAATCTAGAGAAATACTCATATCTGTGCATTATCGGAGAGAAGGAAGAACATTTGCTGACCGGGACGTGTTTATTGGTTTTATGGTCAATGAGAAAACATTTGAACTCCAGCTGCAAATGCGGAGGAACTGCATCTTGAGAGTCTACAAACACAGCATCAACACCAGCAGCCACATGACTGGCTATCTCACATTCTCTGGCCTGTGGGGTCCCCTTTTTCTAGGTTGCGATTGGCTAAACACACTGAACATGCCTAAGTACGCATCCAACAGTAACACCAAGTAAACACGCTATCATGAATATGAATTTGGTTTTATTATTTCATTTTGTTTGTGCTGTACGTCCAAGCATCGAAAAGTTGCTCACTCATCTTAACAGGTAAAAGTTGAAACAATAACACTGCTGTTAGGACCCTGTAAGGCAATGACTTAATGTTCGAGTTACGAGTTATGGTGGCAAAATTCAGGCAATTTTGTCTGTTACAATAATTAGGTCAACTATTTGAGCAAATAGTCGACAAGAAAAGACAGACAATAGCGACAGCACTTATTATCACAACAGAGCAGCACCCACCTGCTGTAGACTGTTTGTTAATGACCAGACCGCGATGTTGTCCTCCAGCTGTGTGGGCTACCATTGACTGGTCAACCTGTGCTTTCTTCACCTTCTCAATACGAATGCTTGTTGTCGTGCCGTGCTTTGATGGCGTCATTACAATCTCTGCAACAGCAAATAAAATTACCCAACATTCTCACCTTAATAAAGCAGTAAAACTATGATTCTATACAAACTGTAGATTTCAGAGAAATTTCAGACTGGCTTCCAACAATACACCGAACGAAATACAACTTAAGACAGTAACAGTATGCATAGAGAAAATGCAAACATACCTTCATCCATGCTGATGTCTTGGAAGCTTTGGTTAACAAAATAATAAGCTACAACAATGACTGGAGAACTTGAACAGCAACTACAAAACAACAAACAACATAGATCAATAAGTAGGGCTAGACGAAAATCACAGTGCAAAAGTGAAAAAATCACGGCATATTTTTAGAAAAGTCGCAAAATTCACGGCGAATTCACGGTGCCAATTCACGGTCATATATAGTGTTAAAAACGTCTCATTGACAAACATTTTTGTTCTCTGCCTAGTCAACAATCAGTTATGTATCGTCATCTCACAAAATGACTACCATTAATTGTTCTTAGTAACTTCAGGAACAGTTTTAGTAACTATATCCAGCTATACACACAGCAGTGCTACAGTACAGTAACTGTTGAGTCCATAGTCTTCAGTACAAAAATATGAAGC
>Ga0209367_1005492_pt1 | contig 17579 bp, 10 predicted proteins | sample WorMetLIZISLAND2_FD_187412 | JGI IMG/M metagenome (GOLD analysis project Ga0209367, IMG submission 187412) | Marine gutless worms symbiont microbial communities from Max Planck institute for Marine Microbiology, Germany - Olavius geniculatus... ... | reverse complement strand
TGGCCGATGTGTATTATGGTCCCGATGGGCCGAGTCCAAGTGATATGCGATTTTCGAAACTATAACTACTGAACTGGAAATGCTATAGGCTTTCGCGCGTCTCGTGAGCTTTGCTCAAATTTCTTGTTATTTAGGTTACAGTTTATGTCTAATTTTGCGCCATTGATAATTGTTATAAATTAACTAACAAAATTAGTTTACATTAACTATGGTTTTGTTTAATACAGTTATTGGCGATGTCTTAAGTAGGAAGAGATTGCCGCTCCCATTGTAGGCTACTATCAATCATTTTTGACAGGACAAGGTTAAGGTCAAGTTCAAAGTCAAAGGTCATCAAGTACATTTTTGTACTGGGCCAAAGTCAAGGTGTGACGGCAAAAAATGCAATTTTTGGCATATCTAAATCAAGGTCAAGGTCAAGGTCAAAGGTCAAAAGTCATTAAGTGGCATTTGACGTTGACCTTGACCTGTCAAAAATGATTGATAGTACAATGGGAGCGGAAATCTCTTCCTACTACTGTCTTAGGTTTTGCTTTTTATTGGGACGCAGTGTAGATATGTTTTGTTTGTTGCAATAGCCGACGTCGAATTACGGTAATTCGTGCGCGTACGTTGAACCGTACATCGGTCGTTGTAATTACGACGGCGCCTACAACGCTCTTCAGCATATCTACGGCAATCTGAAGGTAATGCGATGTCATTTTGTTATATTTCTGTCACATCAATTAACAATCTGGCACGTAAACGAAGTCGGACTGTCAGTGTTTACTGCTTTCGCGTGAAATGTAAACACCAGATACTCATGGGTGCCGACTGTCCAGAAACTAAGCGACGTATGTTATTTTAGAGATCTAAATTTGCATTTTTTGCACGTAAAGATTAGTTGCAATAACTGTTGCGTATAAAAAAAGTATCGCTTAAATGTCACTGTAAAAAAGACAAATGCCATGCTTGATTTCGAACAATTCTTGTTGATCTCTGTTGATTACTATCCTGATATAATCGTAAACTTGATATTAATTCGGATAGCTGTCAACTACTATATCTGTGAATAAAAGCTCAAACTGTTATAATATCACTACATCAGTAAGCTTAGTAGCCTACAAAAGATTTTAGGGGACATTCAAAAAAATATGTCACGCTGATGGGGAGGGGATCAGAGGAGGTGTGACAAGGGGGAAAAGGGAGTTCAGGAACATGTGATGTCACGTTTTTGTGTAAAATGTTTGTAGGCCTAAATAATGTTTATCATACGCCTACTTGTTAGTCTCTGATAAAATGCCTACAGATTCGGATACAGTAAGACGTTGGCTGTTAGGACTCGAACTGTTTTTTCATTGCCAACTACTGTATGTATACTGTAAAATAATGTTCAAAATGATTATGATGATGGATAGATGCATTTATACATGATATATTTTTATGTTCTATTTATGGGTAGATGACTAACTTATTTTGGCTGACTTGGTAATTACGGTGCTGCATTCGGTAAGATGCATGCAGTTGAGGGGGATATTAATTGTAGCCTGTGACATATGTCAACACGGAGTTATGAAATTTAGCGGCTTGCTTATTATATAGACCTCTCGCAGTGTATTTGTCTTTGCGCGTAGAGACCAAATGAGTCCACAGTTCTGCATGGAGATGTACGTATGTTCACAGTAACAGTAATCGTAATAAAATAATAGTAATAACATTAAGAATAATAATAAGTATAGGTTTTAACACGGTCTATGGTGTATTATGCGAGTGTAAAGAGACATCATACACTGCAGACTGTGTTGAAACGTTGGTTTCATACTGTTTCGTAATGTTTCATACTGTGATGGATGATGAGTTCTGCCTGAGAATGGGTGCTGTGCACAGACCCAAGCTTCTTTTCGGTCATTACGCTTGAGTGGACTGAGATTATGAGCAAACGCTGCAGTGAGAAATAGGCGACAAAAGTCGGTCATAAAATAGTAATAGATACGATAGTAATAACTATATAACGTCTTGAAGCTGGTAGGGTGTCAGACAGCTTTGCCACGATGTTCTCACGCGGTTGCCCAGTGCGCTCTTGAATCTTTTGATGAAGCTCTTGGGTTTGCTTTCTGCCGATTATCTAGCTCACGCATCACAGACAACTCGAACCTAACTAAAGATTAAAGACCGACTAGTGCATGTGCATAGGCTAATAACGCCTGTGTTGCGATATTTATTTGACTGGAAATGATGCTAGAAAGTGAGCATGAATTGCATTTCACTTCTGTTTTTTGGATCGACAGTGTTGAGTAATTTGCAGTCAAAATGTTTTCGCCAGATAAACGACTTTAAATACTGAAGCTGTCGCAATGAAACCACTTAAGGCGATGTCAGTGTTATTTTCGACAGTGTGCATGCGATACACGACGGACAGAGAGACAGACAGTCCATAGCAGCAGACCGAGTACAGTGCTTTGCAGCAGGACCGGATTTAGGGGGCCGGGGGGCCCCGGGCCCCAGGCCTCCCACCAACAGGGGGCCTCCCACGAAACCCCTCAATTTTTAAAACCCCGTAATTTGATAGCCAATCCTGGCTTCCATAACTTTTGCTACCACCTTTGTATCGTTAAGTAGATTTCCATAGCTAGTACATTTCTTCACGCTAGTAACCAGCTTGTTTTTGGACTCGTGTTATTCAGATGTCTCTAGTTATGTAATCGCTGGGCACTGGCCTCCCACCAGCTAAATCCGGCCCTGCTTTGCAGTATCGTCGCTGCGTGTGTTGCTGTTGAATGTGTAACGCAGTTGCATGAGTTCGACCAGACTGAGTTCTTCCTTGATAACTCCGCACAAGCAACGTCCAGCATGGATGACGTCGGATACATTTATGTCCCGTCCGGATGCAAGTCTGACGACAGCAGTACGTATATAGTCTGGACTGAAATACAAGAAACAATGTTGTGAACTAAAATTCGATGAAAGCACAGAGATGTTGCAACAGCAAAGGGGTAAAAGTTAGTTGCAAGAAACTAAAGCAAGTCCGGGGGCGAAATGCAAGCAAAATCAAACAAAAGCACACGCTATCACTGCGCACACTGCGCGATGCAATCCAATAACACTTTCACTGACTACACTGTTTTCCTTACTGTCCGAAAGAACAATAATAAACTTGTTTGTGGTTACTGCTCGTAAATACACTGCTCGTAAACACTATTCGTCATAACTTTGTCAAATCTCCACCAACTTTAATAATTTCTGGCAAACGGATGGTCAAGAATTATGAAGAATTATGTAAGGCGCACTCACTTTCCACTTTATCTAATTTATGTTAACGCACTACCGTGTAAAATATAGATGCTCCAAATTGTTGCATAAAGGGCTGAAGCTCTTTAAACAACAATTGTCGTCTCCAGTATCCGTTGTTACGACTTAATTAAACACACAATAAACTGAAATGCAAATTATTTAGCAAAATTAAAATTTTGTATAACAACTTGCTTGCAAATTATTTAGGCCTACAGTTTATGCCCAAAGTGTGCCCCACATACATGTACACAAGCACAATGGCTTAGACGCAGCGCCATTGGCTGATTGCGGAATCAACGATTGAATGATAAAACGGCATTCACTCATTGATTAGACGTGTTTTAAGCTTATTAGTCAGCTATTATGTTGTCTGCTATTTTTACCGTAAAATATTTAATATCACAGAATTAATTAACCACTTGGTGCTCTCCATAGAATTGATGATGCAAAGGTAAGCAATCTGATACAAATAATCACCAAGTAATGTAACAATTTGGAGCATCTATGTTTCACACGTTGACATAAATTAAGTGAAGTGAAAATTGAGTTCATTTTACATATTATGTAATTCTATTGTTTTGGCCATTTTGGGTCAAAATTATTTAAGTTGCTAAAAATTTGACAAAGTTATGACAAAACAATTTTGAATGTTTTTTGAGACACGGTGTAAATTACAGTGTTATAAAGTATTTAAATACTCAAAGTATTTGAATACTATTTAAATACTTTAACATTATTTAACGGCAAATATTTAAATATTTTAAATGGTTGGTATTTGAAGCAGTATTTCAACAATTTTTTAAGGGTATTTATTATTTAAAAATTGCTAATTATTTACTGTAACACTTTTGGCAGTGTTCTGTTTTGCCTGTTTGCGTAGTTGCGCAACAAGTCTATATTGCGTGGGCGACATCTATACTTATTACTATCAAATGATTTTGGCTTTTAAAACAAGCTATAACCACTAATCTTCATCAGCAGGAGTTTTGAACGATGTAGGGTCTAAGTGCAGCAAACGTCAAAGGAAGATGACAGTGACCTTTTCTGCTTTAGTACAACGTGTTTTACCACAAAGCCACAAATGTACCTGGAGTCATGTAGGCCTATTAGAATGACAGCAATAAAAACTATAGAGCTGTCAATGTCAAAAAACATGTTGTTATTGAGTTTTTGTTTGGTACAACATGTGTTTGCCGTATTGCACTCTAAAAGATAGACTCCTTAGTTCGACTTCACTTCCACTGACGAAGCGCCGCAACAGACTTGCTCAAAAACGGCTTGAAACTCCGGCGATGCTTAATATCACTCAGCATTATTAGACTTATGATGACAGACATATTTTGTGACTTTAGTCTGTTATCGTTTTACTGTGTTTTTCGGAGGACGGACGGACAAACGGACAGACAACTTACCGTGACAATACTGCACTTTGCGCTACGTGGGTCACGAGGTAAAAGTTGAAAAATGTAAAAATTGGTTGAATGTTGTCTATCTTGTTGCATTAAAAATGACATTAAGAGGGCTGATTTTGACGTGTCTCAAAAACGTTTTAAAAAATAGAAATTTGCTCATTGTTATCACTATTATGAGCAAATGTACCGGTACCGCCTTACCACATAATGCACCGTAAACGTTGTAAACGGCCAAACTACAACTTCTTTATTTTACATTTATTTACAAAGCAGTGTATCGACAGTATTAATGTGAGGTAGAACGTACACTGTGTTTCAAAAAATAAATGTGAGGTAAGCTAAACTATAGACATATACGTCAAGTTTATTGATAATGTTGCGTGCCAGAAATTATCAAAATCGGCGACTGTTTCACCGATTTATTCAAAAAATAAAAGTGGCACGTTTTCTGAGACACATTTATTTTTTGAATAGCTCCGTGAAACAGTGGCCGATTTTGATAATTTGTGGCACGCAACATTGTTAATAAAGTTGACATAAATGACTATAGTTTAGCCTATTTCACATTTAGTTTTTGAAACACAGTGTATGTTCTGGTAAGCCTGCTGTATGTAAAAACGGCGAAGTGTAAATAACGAAGGTTGCATTTGTTTGTGTAGTGTGCAAATTACACGTTGCACTTCATGGATGCTATCAAGGAAGGTACAATTTTTTTCGTATGATATAGAAGTAGCTTATGTAAAACATTGTCTAAAGGCTGCGTTCCAGCTTATCAACGGCGGTCGTTGTTCCAGTGACTCGTTGCAGCACGATCGGGGATCGCGCTTTCCTGGTTGTTGCTGCCCGTGCATGTAACAGTTTACCATCGTTTGTCACGTTATTGTCGTCACTGTCGACTTTTAAGCGTCACTTGAAGACGTACCTGTTCGCTACATCGTACTAGTGACGCTCATTCTAGTTCTCCTAGTTTTCGGTTTGCCGAACATGTCGACTCTTAGTGTAATTATGTTACGTGTCCTTGAAGTCTTTTTAGACTAAATGCCACGGTAATAATTTTCGTGCATAATAATAATAATAATAATTTCAGATGACACAAAAATTATCCACTCTGAATGACCTTGAAGGACTATTCGACCTGAGGTGGGTGACTTCCCATGGGTAGTCCATTGTGACCATGCGTTTATCTCGCACCGTTATGGAGATATAACGTCTCAAAAGTTGGACGCACGCACGCACGGACGAACGGACGCTCAGGTGATTTTATACTCTGTCCAATGCTACGAGCTTACATTGCATTGAACAGACAATAATTGCAGTTATTCCACATTCACCGCAGAATGTGCTAGAGAGAAGATTTTGGTGTCCCCAAATTGAGGCAAAATGGTTGATATTTGATAAAGTTACGAAGTTATGCAACTAACGGCTCATTTCTACGGATCACGGATTATTTCTTGAATAACGTTCGAGCACCTGCTGCTCGAGTACTTCAAAACAACAAAACGCCAGTCTTAAAATAAAGCTATACAAGTATTCGATTTTACTAATTAATCATTTCTCGTGCTTAACGAGTGGCACGAACTGGTTCGCATAAAAGTCGCGGCATCCATATATACACAAGTCTGCTCGTTATGGAGTCCGTTGAGTTCGATGATAGGACTTACAATCTTACTCAAGTAGACTAACGACTTCGACAACAACGATCGTCGTCAAACAGCCAGAGATATAAAAAACCTAGGTTATTAAAAAGTTTAATTTTTTAGGGTTTTTAAGGTTTTTACGGTTTTAGGCTAATTAGGTTTTAGTGTAAAAAAGGCGAAACAGAAATTATAAGATCCAGGAAGAGCTTCGTATCCTATACCATTCTACACATCACAATGTTTTTCGCCTGAATGACGTAAAACCAAAATCAAATATCGTAATTAAAATTCTGAAAATAAATTATTTTTGATATTAGGCTTAAATTGCACATCAAATAATAAAGCTGAAAAGCCCCAAAATTGGACTTTTGAGATCTCTAAGTTTTTAAAAACCTAACCTAAAAACGTAGTTTTTAACACAAATTTTCCATCATTGCGAACAGCAAAGCATACAGTTCAGCACCATACAATCCAGTCTAACTAGTAAACCATGAAACCATGAAGGCCAGAAACAAACACATCTTTTAATACGCCAAATATCTACAGTGTAGCATCGTACATTTATTGCGATTTTCTTCTTAAGTGTTTTTTTCCAACACGCTTGTTGCCTATTGTTGTTAGTTTTTTTGCATTTATATTTCACAAGGTAGTGCAGCGACGCAATTATGGTGTGGTGGGTTATTCAATGACTACTTTTTGTCAATTGTCCAGATCGAGAGTGTACCGGTAAAAAAATGAAAATTGGTTGGTATTTATCAAAGATATAGACAATTACATAATGGGACGTTTTTGAGACTCAGTGTAGAATGTAACCCCATACAGAATTGCAATTTAGGAAACGTTATGTTAGATTGTTAAATATCCCACCACACTTTAACAATGTCGCTACACTACCATGTGAAACACAAATTTTTAAAATCACTAAAATTACTATAATACAATGCAAATAATCATTTTTGAAAAAAAACAATGTACTAATTTTCATACAAAAATTAAATAATGTTTATTTTTACTTACATTTCTGATGTTTGTAAACATAAGGAGATGATATTGTCGTAAATAATAATTTTTAATGCACCGACGATATACCGGTGATGTAATGTGCCACTGAGCAATGGAAACAAGGCTCTGATTAAGAACTTGTACCGGTTCAAAAGGTACAGTTTTTGAAGAATACTGGCAGAATTTTTGAAGATAAACTGCCACAGGGAAAGAGTGCAAATGCTATTAATAAAAATTTGGGAAACATGAGACTGGCACGTACTGAAGAGAACGTGATCACTGTGGATGAAATGGTAGGCTTGCTAAACCACAAAAAAACCAGAAACAAACATGTCCATCAATATGCTAGACATTTAAAGAAATGAATCTGACAAAGTGTAGCATCGTACAGATCATTCACTGCATTTTTGGTAGGAGGTGTATTTTGTTTACCAACACGATTGTTGTCTATTATCGTTAGTTTTTTGCATTTATATTTCACAAGGTAGTGTAGCAACACAGTTAACCTGTGGCGGGATATTCAATAATCGCGTTATTGCTCATTGTCCACAGATTGCACCAGTAAAGAAATTTTGAAAATCGGTTAATATTTGATGAAGATATAGACAATCACAAAGTGGGACGTTTTTTGGGACACAGTGTATATACACACGGATATTATTAGCTATAGGCCTATATGTAAAAAAAAAACTTACCAGTTTACAACTGTGTGTAAAAACGATTTGATGATGTCAGTCCTCTAAAACAGCAAAAATCATTTGGGTAACCTTATATGGAGCTATGCATATGGCGTCCTTACAAGCTGACTTTAGTTGGTAATCACTAATATAGTCTAAAGTCTTCTTCATTTGATTTGATTTTTCCCACCCCTCTCATTTAGCGGCCTCGTTGGGGATGACCCCCTTCGAATTTATGGAAAATCTTTAAGGTTCCTGAAACTAGAGTCTTCCAGGCAGCCGAGGTGAATATTTGGTGATCCTAGCTTGCAGCGTTTTTGACTTATCCACCCATGTGACAGACGGGCAGACAGAATTGCAATGGCTAAGACGCGCTGAAAGCAGCAGCTGCTTTCGCGCGTAAAACGGCCGCTGATAGCAAGTATCAGTGTGAATGACAAGTTTCGCGTTTTCATTCGGCAGAAGTCAGCACGTGTTTGCGTGCGCGCCGTCGACGTCGTCTTCTCTGTTTCATATCGAAGCGCAGTTGAACGCAGCCGAGCTCATCACGTTTGTCGACGTCGCCGCCGCCGTACAATCGTACCATCACCTCGTACTCGCCCTATACACGGAGACCACACACAACTGTCAGTGACAACATAGGCCTACATCAGACTCAGTAACAGACCACACACCATTCACGACGGCGTTCAGTATCCTACCGGTACTCAAAGTTATGGGCAGAACAGACACCAATGACTTTGTCCCCCAAAGTCAAGGAATGGTGACTTACTTACAGAGTGAGAGCTCCCCATTTCTAACTCCAGAAAAGTCGTTTTAAGGCCGATAATGCATTAAAGTCGTTTGCGGTCTGGGTTCTGCTTCAGATCCCACTGGTCTCTCTTAGCAGTTGATCAGGGGTCTTTTTGACTTTTTGCAGCTCAGTAACGTAGACAAGGGGGAAGGGGGCCAGACCCCCAATCTCAGTCAAGAAAACAATTAAAATTGTTGCCATCTGACCTTATATTTTGAAGCTACAATTGCACCAAATTTGATTTCGAGCTGCTGGGAAGCTCTCAGCTTTTCCCAGACCTTCTAGCTGAAATTTACGGAATCCTACTTCTAAAGTGTGGGAGAAGAAGAAAGAAACAAGAGATTTGAGCTAATGCTCATGAGACGCGCGAGAGCTTATAGCAGTTCCTGTTCGCAGGTAATCTTAGTCTATCTTCATCCATTTCGTCGCAATTCACTCTTTTGCAGCCAAAAATCGCCAAAAAATCACACAAAACTCAATATTTTTAAAATTTAAGGTCATTCAAGGTCATCGATGTTGACATTTCTAAGAAGCTCGTTTTCAGTCCTTGTTATGATAAGCAGCATGTTTGTGCCTATCTGCAACCATTTACACGCTAGACAAGCCAACAGCGGATAAATAACCACTTTTTAGAGGGGTAACCCTCTTTGACACTCGCGTGCTCAGGCCTCCTTGAATATAGAAGGTTTGAACTTAAACCGCTAATATCTACATTCCATGCTGAAAATTTCATATGCAGGTTGTCTTGGTCTATCTCCAGCCATTTCGGCGCAATTCACCATTGAAATGCGTGTCGCAGCCCAAAATCGCGAAAAATTCACTAAAACCTGCTGTTTTGGAAGTTAAAGGTCATTCAAGGTCATCAATGTTGACATGTCTAAGAAGCTCGTCGCCAGTGCTTGTTATGATTAGTAGCATGTCTGTGCCTATTTGCAACCATTTTTACGCTGGAGGAGCCAATAGCAGCAGAATAACGCCTTTTAAGGGGGGGTGCCCCTGTTTCGCCCCCTCGTTCGTGGGGACCTCCTTTACCCAGGGGCATGAAATTTCGTCACGAAATACTAGAGACTCTACGCTATCATATGGTGAAAACCAGAAGTCTCTGTCTTACCTGGTCTTGGAACGGTATTAGGACGTAACGGACAGACGGACAGATGGACAGAATTACCGTAGCTAATACGCGCTATAGCTAGCTAGCTAGCTCTCGCGCGTAAAAAGCAGCAAAGAGAAAGAAACGGAAAAGGAAACGAAAAAAAGAAAGAGTAGAGGAGGGGAGAGAAGAGAAATAAAAGAGGCGACCCCCAATTCACATTTCTAGCTACGCCACTGTTGCAGCTCAGAAAACATCTCAAGAAGACACTGACACATAACAAAACGAATACATTATTTGAATACCGTACCGCACTTTTTTTAATCATAGGCAATAAAAAAACTTTAGCAAGAGAGAGACAAGAAGCGTGACCGGACTGTCCCCGGACAAATGTCGTGGCTATACAGTCGCATTCGCAGAATGCTGGCGCAGCCGCTGTGTTGCAAGCAAATATATGCCAAAGATAAAAGCTTACATTTTTTAGTCCGCCTACTTGCCTCTTTCCTTCTCTTTTTTCCTCCCCTCCTTTTCCGTTTCTTGTCTTTTTGTGCTCTTCTTCTCTTCCTCCCTCGGTCCCTCCTTAAAAATAGAATCCCCTAAATTTTAGCTAGAGAGTCTGGGGGAAAACTGTGAGATCCCCCAGCGGGCCAAACTCGAATTTGGTGCAACTGTAGGCTTGTAGCCTTAAAATAAGAGGTCTGGTGGCAACAATTGTAATCATTTTACTGACCGAGATTAAGGGCCGGGCCCCTTACTCCCTTGTCTACGCTACTGAGCTGCACAGGCTCACAGGCGCCGATAGTAAACTAGACCTAACGGTCGGCGTGTGTCATCTGTCACCCGCAGTTAAACACGTACAGTACGTTCTACGTCATCTTGTTGAGGTTTTCCAAGTCCGGTGACCTTGATCACTGACCACTTGCAGTGAAAATAATTGACACACCGATAAACTTAAGTCTGAAACTGGTAAATGTTCACACGATTGTTGAGAATGTAACTTACGACGGCAAGCGTCTTCATGAAGCCGGAAAATCGCGGCACACGGAAGCTGTATCGCGTGAGGTCGAGTAGACCGCTGTTGAACGGACACCTGCATGGTACGTGATGCCGGCGCAGCACGCGCGGACACTGCCGGTCTGTCGGGAACAACGCGTCTAGGAGACTACACAGGTCCGAGTAGTGACTGCAACACACAACGCCCAACCGGCTTCATAGGCGGATTTAAGGGGGCAAAGGGGCCATGCCCCCTCCCAAAAAAATGCCAAAGTCGTTCTTTTTGCCTTGCATATGCAATGCGTTATAAATTTGTGCGGTAAAACTACTAAAATTTATACTCAATATATGCATTTTAGAGGGTTTTCATGCCCCAAAAAGCGTTTGCTTCCGGGGCTGTGCCCCGACGACCGCCCCCTACCCAAGAAGTTCATCTTTGTTCTCGAAATTAAGGGAGAAGTTGACTATTATTATTTTTCTGCATTTCTGATCTATTTACGATATCTTGCAAGCAGAAGTGTTCTGTGATGATCAGAATGCACCAAATTCGTTTTTCGCTGGGGCTCTGTCCCAGACCCCGCTGGGGGAGCTCACGACGCTCCCCCAGACTTCTAGTCAGCTAGGGAGGGGGATACCCTCTCCCCATTTCCCACCCCATGGACGCCTGCGGCGCCTCACCTTAAGTTAGGGGAAAACTTGCTCCAAAGACTTAAAAGGATAGACACCAGTGAGTAACGCTCTTTATCGCATGCAAGTCAATCTCCGTGGCAATCCTTATATTCCTGGTGTATTTCTATACTGTTCTGGTCATAAAAACGAAATTTAGCACCAAGAGTCCACGAAAATATGCCATCTTGATCCCAAAATCTCAAAAAAATTTTCTGGGGAGGGAGCACTGACCCCTTCCCAGACTCCTCCCCCATTTGGAGAGGGGGACACCCCCTTTCCTCACCGCACCCCCTTTAGCGCCTTCGGCGCCTCGACTCGGCTTGCGCCTTCGGCGCTCGACCTTGGCCTCCTAACTTCAACTCCTGGATCCGCCTATGACCGGTTTACTGACAAAACCGGGAACGTCAAAATTACCCCACTACACGAAACATAAACCTAACCTTAACCCTGGCCCTATTTCTAACCCTATCCCTATCACTAGTTTATAATCCCTAACCCTGCCGGTACTCAATTTACCTACCCCGGAGGGATGGAAGACTGAGTTGTCAGAGTTGACCTTGGCAATTAAAACAACGCCGGCCGACGTTCACTGTGCTATAAATACAACAAACGTTACATGAAGAAAAACGAATGAAAATTTCCGCAATCTTATTCCATGCTTATAAATGCGTCTATATACGGTAACTCGTGGCGCGGCGCCTGTCTATTAAACAGTTCGTGGAAAGTCAAAACAATGCTTGCTCTCGTCACCACGTATCAGACGAGATCTCGTGGATTTGTTGTTTTCAAGCGAACGCCACGGCAGAAAGACGAGTCAACCAGACACTGGCGCGGCGCTTCCCACCATGCATGACGTCACGAGCACTGACTCGTGGTGGCCAATTAAGACAAAGCCGGTCGGCCGACATTCGCAATAAGTAAGCAAGTAATTTGAGCGAACAGACCGGCGGCGGCGGCTGGCGTTGTTGACTCGGGGCCCACCCACGTCGACGGACGGCGCTCGGTCAATAACCGGGCGCTGCTTGGGTGGTCTGCAACGAGCGATAGCTGCAGAAGTCGCTGTCTATCTACCTATCCATCCATCCAGAGTGCCAGCGCACCTGGCCAGTCAAACACTCAACTGTATGGATTGGCTGCATGCAGTAAATTGACTGGCACAATACGACTGACAGCCAGTAACTTTATCCATACAACTTCTGGCCGCGCCTAGGAGCACACACGCAGGCAGCTTGTTTCTGTAGATGACGTCAACGATGACGATGATGTATGGCCGTGGCGCATCAATTAACGCCACGCACTTGCTCTGTTTATGTGACTTACCGATTGCTGCGAAGTCTCCATGGAGTAGGCTTATAATACACATAACCAATGTTTGAGCAATGACCATAGCCGTTCACTACCGATACAAATGTCGATTCTTCAAATATTCCATTCGGTCTCTCAGCTGGCGTGGCTGCATCGCCGCAGCATGGACTTCCTGCGGATGAACGGTTTCTGATCAAGCAGCTATGGGATTTCGAGGACTAGGTCTGTACGAAGAAATCGTCTGCTTTTAAATTATCCTCTCAAGTTGACTGCGACATTGCACAGTAAAATGAGTGATAAACACCGAATGCACGTATACTTACTTTTAAAACACACGCAGAAAAGAAGTGGAACAAGCACTACATGAAATTAATGTGATCATTTCAGTTTAGGCCTGCGTGTCTTATAGTGTAAGTAGACAGTGCTAATTTAGGACTTGACTTGGCATTGCAAACAATACTAATGATTATAACGACAAAAAATATGAGATGCCAACACGTCCATCCACCAGTCAGCTTTAAGCGCACCATATTGCCAACTTATTTGTGATTGTAGCACCCCAGTTTATATTAACAAGAAACCCAGCTGTCGCTAAAATAACCGACCGTACTGGTTGTCAGTGACCTTCAAGATCTTCCAAAGTCGATGATTTTCATCTCATCAGAAACAGTGTATCCGATTTCCTATTAGTGACCAATAGTATCCTAGGCCATGTCTCATACCGCTTAGCCAAAATAGCGCGTACCGATCTCAAGGTCATTCCAAGGTCAGTGATTTTCATGTAATCTGAAAAAGCGTATGCCACTTCTTATTAGTGATTAACAGTAACCTTGGCCTTATCTCTCACCGTTTCCGACATACGGCCATTTATAGCTTGAAACTTTCCATTAAAAATTGCGGCCAAATCGCTGCAGATGCTGACATGGTTAATTTTGACAGCCTACAAAAAGTTGCCGCCGCCCTATCCGATGGTACCATCGTCGACCCTTTAAGAGTTTAAGACTCACCGTTTAAGCACAATACCGCACGATTGGCATACCATAGTGCGTTTTGACCCTTTAAGGTCATCCGAGGTCAATAATTTTCATGTCATTTGAAAGCCAATATGCGACTTCCTATTAGTAGTCAATAGCAATCTAGGCCCTATCTCGCTCCTTTTAGCCACGATGCATTCGTGACAGACGACAGATGGACAGACGGACAGACGGACGACAACCGTACCAATAGTTCGACCGTTACTTGAGTACGGTCGGCTAAAATTGCGGCAAACAGTGCATTTACAAGAGAACTCATGCATTTTGTGGAAAATATGACATCTAGAAGTTATCGTACTGTATCAATAAAATTAATATCTAATTTCACCCAGCTGGGCGCATAGACTAATAGGCGAAATCATTCCGACATGAATTGTTAAATTTTTATCATAGTTATCGAACATTGCTTATAAGCAGTAGTATACATCAATATTGTTATCCTTACTGACATTTTGATTGTTATTTTCACTAGTTAAGCTTAGTTAAGTTTTTTACGCGCGAAAGCAGCTACTGCCTTAGCGCGTCTTAGCCATTGCAATACTGTCTATCTGTCGGTCTGTCGGTCCGACCGTCCGTACGACACATGGGTGGATCAGTCAAAAACGGTGCAGGCTAGCATCACCAAATCTTAATCGTCGGCTACCGGGAAAACTTTAGTTTCAGGAACCGTAAAGCTTTTCTATAAATTCGAAAGGGGTCACCCCGAATGAAGGCGCCAAATCAGAGGGGGTGAGAAAAATTTGCGATTTTTAGCCAATAAGTTGCTGTATTTCAACAACAGTGCGAGATAGGGCCTAGGTTACTATTAATCACTAATGGGAAGTTGTACACTGGCTCTCGATTGCCACCGAATTTAATGACCTTGGATGACCTTGAACGACAAAACATGGGTTTATATGGATTTTTTGGTGATTTTGGGCTGCGAGACACATTTTAAGAGCGAATTGCGTCGAGATCAATTGAGACAGACATGAAAAAGCTGCGCACGAAATTTTTACCATTGAACGTAGATATCGACGGTCCAAGTCTCGATTTTCTAGGTTCAAGGAAACCTGCGCACGAGGGCGTCAAAAAGCGGTACCCCCGTAAAAGTCGTTATTTTACCCTTGTTCGCCAGCCTTTGGTGAAAACGGTTGCAGATAGGCATGGGCATGCTGCATATCACAACAAGCACTAGTGACGAGCTTATGAGTCGTATCAACATCGATGACTTTGAAAGACCCTGAATATCCAAAATAAGGGTTTTTTTTATTGATTTTTTCGATCTTCGGCTGCAGCGCACACTCCAAGAATAAACTACGACGAAATGGCTGGAGATAAACTGACAGTTTGAGAACAGGAACTGCTATAGGCTTTCGCGCGTATCGTGAGCATTAGCTCAAATTTCTTGTTTAAAATTGTGTTACCATTTCATTTACGGTGAAAAAAGATGTATAATAATATATATATAAATTGACACTGCTTGCGAAACGGTATGAAAATCTAGTTGAGGCCCAGACGAGGACGAGTGATGACATTATTGTAGTACCAACTACGCAAACGGAGACAAAACAAAATTTTAACGGCTAGTACCCGGTACGCCGTAATATATCTGCTATTTTGTTTCATTAGGCCTAAAGGGTTAAAGGATGAGTACAACTCTTTACAGAAAACTCACATCTCAGAGCCGCGGAGCGTCATCTGCCAAAGGCAGTGAGATCCGTTTTAACCCCAGCCAGGCAGACTTACCTACGCGGAACGATAGAAGGTTAATTTGACCTGGGTGACATGTAATATACCGCGAGATGGTTTAGACCTACCTGTTCAATTACAGTCACTCTTCTAAGTACTCACGGTGCATGGCATATGGCAACTATATTGATTTAATCACTAAACCACACCATCGTCTATAATGCTAAAAAGTTTAAAGGTTAAAGATAATAATAACACCGACAACTTCTAACGCGCAGTAACACAGAAACCTATAACAAGGTAGCTCTTAATGGAAGCCATTCCAGAGTTACGGAGTTACAGACTTGTCATATGAGATAACATAGTGTTATCTACCACCCGACACAGGTGAACGCGCCCCGTCTTAACCCCAGCCAGAGAAATCGGTACTCGACTTACCTACCCTAGCGGTAGGCGTGGTGTAGTGGTAACGCGTCTGATCCGATCAGCGAAGTTACTGTACGCCGGGCCCGGTTAATACTGCGATGGGTGACTGCCTGTGGGCAGGTAAACCATCTCGGGATGTAACCAACCGCCTAGGTCAACTCAGCCTTCCATCCCTCCGGGGTAGGTAAATCGAGTACCGGCCTATTTGGCTGGGGTTAAGGCGGGGCGCGTTCACCTCTGCCGGGTGGCAGGTAACACTGTGTGATCCCATATGACAAGTGACGCTCCGTGGCTCTGAGGTGGGTTCGCTCATTAGGAGCTATATGCGACCTTTAATGGACGGAAGGCTGAGTTGACCAAGGCGGCTGGTTACATAGCGAGATGGTTTACCCGCCCGCAGTCAGTCGCCCATCCAAGTACTAACCCGGCCCGGCGTAGGTTAACTTCGTTGATCGGACACAACGCGTTACCGCTACGCCACGCCACCAACCTAGATAAGGTACCAAATCGTCGCAAGGCAAAGCAAGGAAGCGAGCGGGGTGCGTTGACGAATGGCAGCGCCACGCGAACGACCACTCGACGCCAGAGCTGCTGCCTGGCTATATCTTGCACCTGCGTTCAGCCTGCACAGCTGCTGCACGCACGTACAACTGAGCTGTTGTCATAACACACTGACAACACTTAGACCACCCAGCACGAACTCAGCCCAGCTCGTCGCCGGTGGTCCGCAGGCTCACTGCTTCCGCGTCCATAGTTGGCGTGCCGAACGTTTCTCGCATAGTTGTCAACTGAGCTCGAAAATCGATTTCAAAGTTCGCAAAAGTTCAAAAATGGCAAAGTTTGGAAAAGTTCAGAAAGTTTGGAATCCACATTCGCTCAGTCCAAATAGTTACGCCTATCACCAGAGCAGTTCAAGAATGTTTCTTCTATATGTGTACAAAAGTTCACAAAAGTTTGCTTAGGTTCAAGTTCCATATGTACGCGAACGCCTCCAGACGTAGTCCGTATACACGACACGTATAGACCTGTGAGATGGAGCTTGCTCTGCACTATGCGACCTTGCTGCATAGTTCCCTAGTGGGCAGTAAGACATGACTGACGCCATCGCCCGTGGTGAAATTTCGTGGGAGTAGAATCGTGAATAGTCTGCTAAGAAAGACCACAGTCAGTTGCAGCTTGCAGCTGTATCTCTCTCCCACCCCTTACCGCATCTGCTGTCGCCTTACCTAGGCCTAGGCCTACGTCACTTCCGGTCGATGCAGTCCACTGTCAGCCAGACTTCCCAGACTCAGTCCATTCACGATTTCTCAACGCTGACCACAGCTGAACAGCTAGGCTATGGGCGGAAATGCTGGGACTATAGCCGTGGAAAGCAGGCCAGCCAAATACATATTTAAGCTCCCACGTCATCTGGGTCTTTCTCTTTCTTTCTGGATCACTGGCTTTCTGTCTGTGCTGGCTGGGACTGCTGGAACGGCTGGGAGAGCACGTGCTTGGAGTGTGTCGTTTGTTCATACCACCGTTATCATCTTCGTTGTCGTCTTTGTCGCTGCATGCCGTCGTCTCAGTGAACTTAATACAGCATCTCTTTCTAACTGTT
>Ga0209367_1005491_pt1 | contig 17584 bp, 11 predicted proteins | sample WorMetLIZISLAND2_FD_187412 | JGI IMG/M metagenome (GOLD analysis project Ga0209367, IMG submission 187412) | Marine gutless worms symbiont microbial communities from Max Planck institute for Marine Microbiology, Germany - Olavius geniculatus... ... | reverse complement strand
AGTGCAGTGCAGGATGACTGCACATTATGTTGGCACTAAACCGACATCTTCGCTGGTTTGATGCCAACTGCAATCTTTATCAGACCATACAATACGCTTAGTCAGCCTGTCTGTCATGGTCGCTAACAATCAAGACCATATAACTATGTATTAAACATTAAGAATAAATACTAAAAACGTCAAAAACGTGTTTTTATGATTAAACTTCTTTGAAACGTTTGAAAAAGTTGAATAAAAACAAAACCCTCCTTTTACTTAACCTACAGCTGACCAAACTCATTGCTTCAGGACAGTAGGCCTATTTTCATAAATGCGTCAAATTTTGTTATCACACACAAGTAAGTAAATCTAAATACAAAATTGATTATCATTTCATCACTAAGGGTTCAATTTTTGCATGTTTATAGATTGACTCACCATTATTTTCACACTAACCGTTCAACATTTATATAAAGTTGGAAATAAAAAAAAATTCATAAACAGTGATTACAACTATGATGATGGCAACTGTCTGAGACTCTGTAGTGGCATGTGACAATATATGGCCAGTATTTTGAAGTTATTAACAATCATACACAACAAGTGGTCAAAGTAAGGGGAAACACAGGGGTACTGCATTTCCCCACTTCCTATTTTCCAGTCTGTACGGTTGTTCCACCAGATTATTACTAAACACAATTAGAAAAAAAATGCATTATTATTATTATTATTATTATTATTATACTAGGTTTATAACGCACGTTAGGTCTTTCACAATGTGAAGAATCTGAAGTGCGGATAAGGTCACGTGTCATACACTGTGATCAATAGTTCTCAAAAAAGTAGTAAAAACTGTTGCCACTAAGTGTCACATTTTAAGGCTAAAGTGCACAAAATTTGACTTCTGCTTTTCACAGTGCTGCCCCAGACCCCTAGCTGTACACACATGTATTTAGGGGGCCTACTTTGAAGGGGCAGGGAAGAGATGGGAAGAAAAGGGAAAGACTTCAACCCCCTTTCAATCCCACTTTGACCATATCATAGAGTATTCAGCCTGTCTGTCAGACTAGTGTCAGAGTCATCCTAGCAACTGTCGCAGACACTGTAGCAGCATGTCACAATATTCAGCCAGTCTGCCACGGTCACTAACTGGCACATACAGTTTTCAGCTTGTCTCTTAAGATCATCACGGTAACTGTCTGAGGCACTGAAGTAGTGTATCACGCAGTGAAGCTCTGAGCGATTCTCCGCCCTGACATATGACGTGCGTCAAACCGTTCTCCACGCGAATCAACGCGCTGCTGTTTGGCTACACAAACAATAACACAATAATTACTATCACGACAACGTTTTCTACAGTTGCTTATAAAAAGCATTGCTGTAACAATTGCAATGCAAAAAATCACTCTAGTAGGACGTGCCTTAACCTAGAGTAAGTCATAAACAAAAGACCAAAGTTGGAGTGCGGACAACTGGGCGATAGACCACCTAGGCGACAGACGTATGGGTGACATGGGTGAATGCACTTGAGATGTGTGGGCGACAGACATCTGGGCAACAAATGTCGTTTATTTAGCAAAAGTAAAAAAATATAAGTTATAGTCTGTGACTTTTAGCGTTCTGGTACCAGGTTATCATCTTGGCGGAAGCAGTATCTCGTGACAGGCAACTAAAACTCAGTAAATAATAGGCTAGTTCAATTAATTTATTTCAGTTAGATCAGTATTATAATTGATTAAATACTTTTAGTAAAAACAGTAGATTAATTATTATTTGTTGGTTAGCAACTAAATAGTTTATTTTCAAAGAAGATAATATTGGACTGACTGCAGTAAACTGGAGGTAGCAACTGTCGCTAGAGTTAATGTAGAAATGTAATCATAAATTAAAACGTGTTCGTTAAATGGTTTTCTTACAATTTCAAAAGTCCCATCAATGAAAACAGTTTAGCCTTAGCAGCAATCTTGACAGCAGCGTATGTGGCAAATATCAGGTGCCATTGATTGTCTACTTTTAACATGTGCTTAAAGAAGCCGAGTGGAGTGCAATGCTTGGTCTGTCGATTGAATCAAAGAAGTTGCAAGGAACCACAATTTTATGATCTACGCTTATTTTGGGTGATGTTTGGTCTGATTTAAATTTACAGCAGTCGTATTTAGGCTCATACATAAGTAGGCCTAAACTTGGGTCTCGAGCGCTTGCACTAACTAAATATTCTCCACGTGATGCTTATCAATGTTCAACTTGTGCATAGGCCTGTACTTTACAATTCGTTTAAAATATTTTTGTCGCCCAGAAGTCTTACATTGTGTCGCCCACACGTCCCAACCTGTCGCCCAAACGTCTGTCGCCTAAGTGGTCTGTCGCCCAGTAGTCTGCTGACCCCAAAGTTTTGCGATAAAATGCAAAAGCTGACTGGTGCTTCCCCCGGTGAATCGTAGGTAGAGGCAAGTGCAACTTCTGGCTTGACGGGTGCCTGCTCTTCCTTTGCACTACAGGCTCGATTTCACCTAAGAAATAGTCACGCCACCTGCACACCGAATTTCCACTCATTCCTATACAACAGTAATAAAAATAAGAAAACAAACAAAAACACATCTAGACTCATAACATAATAGATCAATTAACGTCCAATAGAGAAGTTGCTATTTCTCACCAGTTCAATGATAACGTGTCCTTCAGCTATCGTTTCTACACGCGCTGTAAGGCCTTTCTGCACAAAACAAACCGAAACATTTCACAAACAGCGTAATGCAGATCAACTGACATGGGCCATACGTCTACAAAAAATAATAATAAAATTGCAGAATGAACGACTCATAAAAAATATAAGGTAACACACTGAATAACAGAAGGAAAATATTGACTTGTATAATTGTGTGCTCAGCTTGAAAGGCAGACAGATGCAGATGCTGTCTATCATTAGTCATAGTGGGAGGCAGACTCTATTCTGACAGACACTATTCCAACAGGCGCTATTCTGATGTGGTCTTGGTCGAGAGGTCTCAGTCTCGAGACGGTCCTGAGACGTACTAATGTCTTGTCTTGGTCTCGTCTTGGACAAAATCCTCAACGTCTTGGTCTCGGACCGATGCATCTCAGGTCTCGTCTTGGTCTCGGAGCAATATGTCTCGGTCTCGGCCTAGTAGGTCTCGTCTCGAGTCTCAGGCCATTGCGTCTCGTTGAGATGTTTTGTGCATGCGCGCGCCGTGCATACTGTAGACTGCAGTTAGAGCGATACTAATTCCAGCATGACATTTGTGGCTTAGGGCGTGTTGCACCAACGTCATTCAACTTTGAATCTGAATTTGAACTTAGTTCAACCATAAATTGCACTGCACCAAAGCGGTTCAAGCGTTGATCTCTGTTCAATTCTGAACTGCCATCTGACCACCGATCAAATTTTGATCTCGGTTCAACTCGTGGTTACACATGCACACCAGACAATAAAATTTTCCGTGATACTATTGTTGCCAAAAATTGTCCGATTCGAATCTTATCCTGTCCAAAAAACTGCCTTGTATCGAATTATAAGACTTTTAATGCAATTATACTGATGATCTGAATATGTTAGATTTCTACTATATTCGTTTTACGTTTTCATTGTGCTCGATAAATTAACAAATAGATGAATAAATCGCATTTTTTGGTGGCGATGTCTTGCTGCTACAGTAAACATACGATCGCACCCTAACCACAGCAACAAACTCATTCGTATCAACTTATAAGGCGTTAAATTCAATTATACTTGTGATCTAGATATGTTACATTTGTGTTATATCTGCTTTTGTGGTCTTTTTGCTGAATAAATTAATTAATGGATAAATAAACAGCATTCTAGAGTGCCGATGTGCCGTTGCTATGCCGTAGCTAGGGTAAACCGCAACCGCAGTGCTGTAGACATGTTGCAATTCTTTATGGTGCAAGTTGTTAATTATTTAGTGATAATTATCAAAATAAAGTGCAAAAACCCACAATATCACAAGTAGAAAGTGCTTACCAAGGTGCAAATTAATTAATCTGTATAATTTTTTTTTCATTGTCAATGTGTTTCACCACACGTCACAGAAAACGTCTTGGCGAGGCGTTGAAGCTCCCGAGACTCTTGAGACAAGGTCTTGGCCAGCGTCTCAGATGCTGCAACGTCTCGTCTCGGTCTTGTCTCGGACAAAATTTTGAACGTCTCGGTCTCGTCTTGGTCTTGGAGACATGGGTCTCGGGTCTCGTCTCGGTCTCGGCTCAGAAAGTCTCGTGCACATCCCTGCTTCTGAGCTGGAAAGTGACACATCAGTTCTCCACACTAATAAAGTTTTTTAACGTTTATTGTTCTTGAGTCAGGTGCCTGTATGGAACAGAAAGATTAGCAGATAGACAAACTGGCAAAACCTGTAATGCTACCTAATAAAATAACCACATAATATCTATCCAGCTTTTACTGATATGAAACTAAATAGTCTAAATACATAAACAAATATCATAGTAACTGAATCAAAGTACGTGGTCTATGCCTAATCTATAGTGCTGACAGACCTGTTTCAGTCGACTGACAAAGTCTAGCACATCAAGAGCACCGTAAACACACTTTGCAGCACTGCGCACAGCCGGCAGTGACGAACTTATCTCTCGATTTTTGTCATCCGCAGACTCCTGATGTTTCACATTTCATACATACAACGTCTGCCATGTGGGTTATAATCAAACGCCATTATTATGTCCATGGCTCTCATACCATACAAGAAAAAAAAGAATAAATAAATAAATAAAATGAAGGGAATATAACCGCTGGTAAAATCAGAGTGAAAATGCATAAAAACATAAAGAGAACCACAGACCACAGGAACACATGACAATATTCTGTGACATATTATGTTTCTCTAAAAAATAAGACCAGCTGTTAATTCAACTACCAGCAATTTTTAATACTGTTATATGTTAACTTACTTCTCATATGCTAAACAACACATGCAGCATTCACCTGTAATGTGTATTGATTGTCATTGGCGACCAGTAAGCCAGACAGCATCGCAACTCCAACTCCCGGCTGAATCTCTTTTGGCTCAACCTTCCCAGCAAGCTGACCAAGTGTCCAAACACATATATAAAACAACTCAAGATTTATAAATGTTTAGAATAACAACCAAAAAAATGCTAAATCAAACTATAAAAATATGTCGGGCCAGCAGTGACAGACATCAGAGAAATACAACAGGTGGATAAATGTGAAAAAGACCAAAGTTATGCGAATGCCCAGGAGAAAGAGCAGGAAGTTGAGAATAATGGTCAATGATAAAGAATTGGAGTCAGTCACACAGTTCTGCTACCTTGGAAGTATGGTGAACGAGGACTGCAGAAGTGAATGTGAAGTAAGACGTCGCACTGCATTGGCAAAGAAAGCTTTCAACAAGAAAAAAAAGATCTCATGTGTGGATCTCTCAGTCTCCAGCTGAAAAAACACACAGTCAAAGTATTCGTATGGAGTATAGCACTGTATGGAAGTGAGACATGGACCCTGCAAAAGAAGGATTGAAGCATTTAAAATGTGGATATGGTGTTGCATGTTAAAGATATCTTGAACAGAGCACAAAAAACGATAAAGTACTAAAAAAAGTTGGAGCAAAAAAAGAACTCATGGACAATTTGAAAAATAGATGGAAGAGATGGTTGGGACATGTGCTACGTCATGGTTCTTTGGTGAAGACAGTGCTGGAAGGTCGACTGCCAGGGAAGAAGGAAAGAGGAAGACTGAAAGAAAGAAATGCTACAGAGTTGGCTACTGGAAACAAGTGATGAGGACATGGATTATGCACAACTCAAGGAGCTGGCACAAAAGCAGGCAAGTTGGTGTCAATGGAGAACGTGAACCTGCCCATAGGGCAGAATACAACAGCAGCAGCAGCAGCAGCAGTAATGATCACATGGCCAGCTGAGATATCCTAATTTTGACTTTCAGACTGAAAAACAGCACAGTGGTAACTCTTGCAGCCAGCAACTGAACTGAACTGAAAAAAATTCACACAACTTTGGTTTTCTTGCATTGATTAGACAATTTTAAGCTACAGACAAACAGACAAGAACTGTAATGCAGCCTATTAGGAAAATGACATGATACCAAGCAATAAAAATTTAAACCAGGTCTTGCAAAGAAAAAACGACAGAAGGTTACCTGTGGAGATAGCTCAACTCGCTCAAACTGTCGCTTTACAGGCAACGCAATAACATCGCTACCAGAATAGACGAACGTTGGTATATCCTGGCACACGATAACAGCCATGTGCAATGTAAAACACCTATTGAAATTCAATCAGTGAAAACAAAAATTGTATAAAATTTAAACATTCGAATGTCGCATGTCACAATGTCACAAATCATGATATCACAATAATATACAATCAATTACTCAATCTAGTAAAAAAACACAAAAAAGAAACTAACATGAAGATGAAAAGTAATCAACAACTTTCTAACTTCGTAGAAATGCAGCATTCATAAAATAAAAGAACTGCAATCAATATCACAGTGCAAATAATTGGAAAAGGCCACTTATCTTTTAATTAACTGGTGAATTTCACTGATGCATTGAAAGGGCTGCCGAATAGCATTTCAAAATTCCAAGTAAGTCACATTTGGCACTTCCAAGAAATGTGGCTGTAAAAATTTTAGTTTGGAATGTTGGCACTACTCTTCGAGTTTGTCAGTTAAACTCAATTGTGGCATCAGTTTGGCATTAAATTGGCAGCAATGAATGATTTTTTTATCATCGGTACTATTGTCAAAAATTTTGCCTTTTGTCAATATATTCCACTGCATTGGGCATTCCACTAAAAAGAGTTGTCAACTCGATTCACCGATAGAAGTCACAGTGTGAGGATGTTGCACTTACACAATCAATGACAAGATCTTGACGTTGTGAGCAGAACGGCGGTGGCACAGTATACTGGCATGAGACAACTACATGACCTGGCACCAGTTCACGTACCAGTTTATTCGCTTGTGCAAAACTCAGCGACGTATCAATAGGACAGTAGAACACCTGATAACATTTCAACCAAATAACTCCCAGCAAATCTAGCAAATACTACAGGCCCCCACTCTAATGCTAACTTTGTCCTGTTAATTATTTGTCCTGTATTCGTTATTTCTGTTACAAGTGAGCCTCCCCTCATAGAGCTCTCTTGACTCGAACCTATGAACAGAAAAGCAAAAGTTAACAGGATGGCAAAGTTAAATTCTTATGTTTCTCTAAAATTCTCTAAAAATAAGACTAGCTGTTAATTTAACTACCAGCAATTTTTAATACTGGTATATGTTATATTTCCCCATAATCAAAAATCAATAACAAAAACCAGCAGTCCTGAGCATACATGTTTATTCAATAAGTGCACTCGATAATTGTTGTGTGATAAAAGAGTAAAAACGCTATAGTGAATAAAAATTATATCAAGCAGTTTTAATTACAACAAATGATCATATCAGACAATTGACAAAAATAGACACTTACCTTCATAGCAAGAGGCTGATATGGTAACAGAGCTTCATTGTAAAGAAAATCTGGCTCTGAAAAAGCACAAAATCCAGTTTACTAGCTGAATATTATTATTCACTATATAAATATATAAATATAACACTCTCACAATCTACGATGTACATTCCTAGACTAAAATGTCGGTAAATATGCTCTTAAGGTGACTAAAGGCTCTACCACTTTCACTTTTGGAGACTCAGCTTAACCTGGAATAACTATAAAAAAACTGGCCAGTTGAGCAATAAATCAAAACTAGTGATAAGCTTAAAATGCATCCTAAAGCAATAACAGCAGCAGAGCACAATGCAATTAACCCATGCAACAGCAGTAATATACACTAATATTCAATGTCATTTTCTTCTTCTGTTTCATCTCTACTTCAGCTAAATAGCAGATTTACGACAATCTTTTCTGCTAGCTGCTTTTATCTTCAGCTTCTCGCTTCGTGTTCTCGTAATCATTGCCTGTGATGCCACTTAGCAAGTCTTAGCATTTTATAGGTGCTTTCATCCTCTAGTTGCTTTGCCACCATCTTCTAGGGCCTACTCAGTTATTTTCTTAACAACTGAAAATTATGATTTAATGATATAGCTTTCATAAAGTGATAGAATACCAGTAAATATGACAGCATTGTTTGAGTTGGCACGCCAGAGTTCCATGAAATGTACAACATCACCGAAGCGCAACGACGGATGACCGGTGAACACCACGCATGGGTTACGCATCGCTACGTTGAAACCACCTGCAGACAACACAATGCTTAGAAGCTGACCAAATTCTTTATGAATGACTTAAGTGAATTACAATATGACATGCTTAGTATTCAGTGATAACTAACGAAATGGATACACCGTATACACGCCTTCTTTGTTGGGGGACAATGGCTTCAAACTCAGTATCAGAAATCTCCGTGATCCATCGCACTGCAGTAGTAGCTTTGGGCATGGACGAAGAACTGCACTTGTTGCGAGATTTTAGTCTACTCAGCACAATTGAGACGCTTCATGATATTGCACCGTATTAATTCAATACCGTATTGACTGACATTGACATCGACATGCCATCAACTGCCTTCTATTAAAGTGGCTGCATACTGTGACTTACTTTTACTTATGTGCTAGCTGTAAGAACTCAGTTACTTACTTACCTGCCAATTTAGTGTAATAATGAACTGTGAAAAAGACACTGCAAAATGCACTAACAACATTATAATGTATCCAAGACAACTATACTAAATTGACATCTGTGCAATGTTCCAAATATGTTAACTTGCAAACTTTCTCACTAATTACAACAGCTTCTTGTACATTCTACCTCACAATTACCTTGCTATCAGAACACTAGTATTTTCTTTGACCAATTTGACAATTAAAATTTCATTAATCATTTACCAAACACGACTGAACCCACAGTATAGCTGGCAGAAATATCATAGTCTCAATTAGCCACTTAGACAACATAAGCTACTACAGAGCAAAGTTGATATTTTGTTGCTGATATATTATACAACCTTGAATGCTTGCAAAATGTCGCAACCGGTTGCACTTCACCAACTGCAAATATACAGACACATGATGCAACACAAGAATATCGCACCTGACAGTCACAAAAAGATGTCATTTACTCACAAGATTTGTGGCAAAAACTGCTCAAACTGAGCGAGTGAGTGAGTAGGGTTTAATGTCCCACTCGACACAGTGTAAGTCATTTCAGGGACGGCCTTTCCAGGCAACATGCACTTACGCTGTGTCTCAAAAAAAACATCCCAGACATTTTCAATTCTAACTTGAACAAAAACTATCAGATTCTCATGACTTTTGGTGCGAATATTCCTGATACAACCTGCCATTAAATGGCCATTCAGTTTTTCACCTCATCCAATGTCAGCTTCTGCACTACCTCGGGAAAGAAACCAAGCGAAATATGTGTAAAAATATGCAAAAAATGTGAAAAAACATCCACAACATTATTGACCGTAACTTGAAGCCTGATTAACAGATTTCAATAATTTTTGGCGTACATATTTCTGACACAACTGGCTATTAAATAACTGTTTAAGTTCCCACCTCACCCAATGTCTGCTTCTGCACTACCTGGGGAAATCAGACGAAGCAAAATACGCATTAAAATGATAAAAAAATGTCGATAAATTCAGTCTATTCTGATCTGTGGCCCCCAAGAGCCAGTTGATTACAAGATTTGACTGTCATGCAGCAGTATGTCTACCATATGACGTTAAAGAATGTTTATAAATTCAAGAAGCAACTGGTAAAGTCTGGATTCGTCTGGAGCATAACATTATCGATACTGCTGTCAATGAATGGAGAAATTGTCTCCATGTTTGTGATTGCACAACTGGCCAACATTTCGATCAATTATATTGCAAGCAGCTGAAAAGTGAAACAGTTGGATAAAGTGTCAGCCAAAGTGTCAAAAAATGTAAACAAAATGTGTTTTTGTGCATTATTCACATTAAGTAATAATACCACTTTAGGTAAAAATGCAATATTTCGTTGGTTCTGATTTCCCCAAGTAGTGCAGAAACATACGATGGGTGAGGTGGGAACTACATAATGATTTGATGGCCAGTTGTCTCAGGAATATTCTTACCAAAAATTATTAAAATCATATAATCCTTCTTCAAGTTACAATCAAAAATGTTCGGGATGTTTTTTTGAGACACAGTGCACTGTACATATAATAATGAAACAGAAAGTTTAACTTTTATAGAAACACAAAGCACAACAAAACGACCTAAACCTAAAATTTTAAGAACTTGTCATTATATATGTGAATATGTAATTAACAGTAATGGCAGTTCTAATTAAAAAAACTGCTCAAAGACTGATTTATTTCACATATATTCATGATGCTAATGATGACAATAATGACAACGATAAGGCAACGCTGCTTCTGCTGCTAGCATTACGTGCTATGATTGAATACAACAATAAATATTACCTCGGCATGGGGAAATGGAAAATCCGGCAAGTAAACTTTTGATTGCTTTGCAGATGACAACCTAATGTACACAACAATTAACAGCGACGTTGATCAAGATAACTTCAGATGCTTGTCCCCATTACCCACTTAATAATATTCTCTCAGTGGAGTAAATTTAATAAAAAATTTAACAGTTAAAATTCCATCAATCCTTAAATTTCTTTAAGGATTAGTTGTATGATTAGTTGCTATTTTACCCAGCACTAGAAAACATACAACTAATATTCAGACTTGCACTTGAAAGCTGAGGCTGGCTACCATTCGGCATAGATGTTGGAGTAAGCAAGACTGCTGTCGGCAACTGGTGAAATGAAGTACATCGGCACGTGACTGAGACAACAGTTGTCCAGATGACTTGAGAGACATTCAAACAAGTCATAGACGATGCCGGATGGACTGCACGGTATCAGCAAGTTGCCGCCATTCTTCAGTGTTGTCGCTGGGCACAGCATGGCACAAGCAAATAAGTTCCGATTATAAGGTAAAGTCAATCGTAGTCAGCAGCACCCACCCTCTCACAGCTCTGTGACCATAGAGTTGGTGCTCATCTCCGTTTCGAACACCTAAGCTGCCAGTGAGCTCTTCCATATACTCGGTTACCTTCCTCGTGATTAGGCCAAATTATACTGCTTAGTGACAGAGGCAAATGCATGTAAACAACTTGCCCCAAACTTGTTACCTGGCAGTGGACTGGCCAAAACAGTGACCACCAGTCCGACAAGCTACCGTTACAATACCAAGCCAACAGACGCTATAACTGCACATAAACTGCTTCTGACTTGAGAAAAATAAGCGTGTGAATGAGTAAGTAGAGTTTTACACCCTACTCAACATATTACAGGTTACAGGTCACAGTCACTTGCACTGGTAGTAAAAATTTTTAAAAAAAAACAACCAAAAAAAACAAAAGCAAAATCAAACTGATGACTCGAACACCTGAACAGTAAGTAGAAACTACAGAAGCATGATATTAATCGAAAAAAGATTCACACACACAAGCTGAAGCTATTTATCAAGATGTAAATAAAAGCCTGGTTTAGATGACTTATGTCCCATCCATCCAGAAAACAGATTAAGCATGGTGCATGAGGATGAAAAAATGCATCTCCAAAATAATTGGCAGCTCAGAATTCCAGTGATAATGTCATCAATTAAAAAAGTAACAAAGACAAATTTTAAAAAACAACAATGGAGTTTTAGTACCGCTGTAACATTTAACGTTATACTGCTAATCACTAACTGAGCGTATGCTGTAAGCATAATAGGCAATATTCAATACAGTCAATTACTACCATTACTACAACTTTCGATTTTCGTTTAAACCGGCCAATTTTTCCAAATTTAACAAAAATTTTAAACACAAAGACAACAAATTTGATGAAAACAATACAGTATTATCTACCAGCATTGACACAGAACTCTCCAATCATTGCATCAGGGTTGGTTGTAGGCGTTTGTGTCAGTGAGGCAAGTATCAGCACATCGGCATTTTTCAGAGGCAACTGTTCCATTGGCTACAAACGCATGCAATGCCAACTGGTGATATACCTCAAACAGCCCTTGCCAGCTAAGAATTCTTACATGAGATGGACTCATGGCCAGAAGTGCTTCGAGTGAGTGAGTGAGTAGGGTTTAACATCCCACCTGACACAGTATAGGTCATTTCGCGGACGGCCTTTCCAGGCAAAATTGCAAATACACATAATAACGAAACAAAAAATTTAACTTTTACATTAATGAAACACAAAGTTTAACCTTTACAGTATAACACAAAACACAAACAACGACCATGACCTAAAATTGTAAAATCTCTCCCATTAAATGTGCATATGTGTAAGCAGTGGTAGTTCTAATAATCTTCCCCGTTATCCTCCAAACTGTAAAAGAGATGAGATTACACACAACAGACTGCAGTTTACACATAAAACTTTTTCAAAATCTTCATTTCAAACATCTCTAATCACAAGTGGCTGGTGGCATAACAGAAGGGCATCAGAATTCAATGATTAAGCGGTCGAGGGTATAACTCCCAGTCGGGTTGCTATGAAATAGTTACTACTTGAAGGGAAAAGGTAGATCATCTAGGCATATAACAAAGACCAAGGTCATCTTAGCCACATATCTCTGTAGCGTTGATAAAATGAGTGCAAGGCAGTGCACGTTTGGCGAAGTTGAGATGCAACTCATTCACTTGTGTCAGGTAGCAGTTAACACTGCATGATTCCATACAGTGACACTCCATAGCTCTGAGATTGATTCCTGTAACATACCCTTAACTTTTATCAGAACCAAACTGGCATGTAATTCCTAATGACCAAAACAAAGCTTATATAAAAGCTGTTTTAAACTAAACATAACTCATTTACTGGCAACATACCTTTGGATGTGTTGTCAAAGTTGATGATGCACTGACATAGATTATCTACAACATTTATGACCCCCCCCACCACAAAAAATGTTGTTCCACAAAACTGACAAAAGCAAATTCATACAGATTGTAAGTTCTTTTCATTACTGCATCTGCATGCACGGTGTTTCATAAAAAAGCACCCTTTTTGTTTATTTTATAACTCAGTCAAATGGTGATCAATTTGCATGAAACTTTTACCAGATGTAGCTGAAAAAATACTAATTCAAAAAATTGCAACAAAATGTGGCCGTTAGTCAAATATTCTTTGCTAGTTGTGATGTAATGCTGACGTCATAATGTGTCGTGAGTACAAACTGGCTCGTCTCAACTGGTTCTGTCAGTTGCTACCTTGTTTCGACGGTGAACTTTATCTTGTTCACTGATGAAGAATGTTCATCGTACCAGCACTAAGCAACATGGGGACATAAAAACATAAAATCAGGCATCTCGCAATCCCAAAACTCAACCATCTCGCATGCGGTGCATGCTGGTGCACTGTCTTGCTGGAAGGTGTAAAAGTTGAGCTATACCCACAAGTGTGTAAAAGCGATCGTTCTGGGCATTTTTGTGACTACAATGTTAAAACTTCAACAGTTTGTCATCAATGAACCAGATAAAGTTCGCCACTGACTCAAGTTGCGACAAGCCAGTTTGTACTCGCGGCACACTATGATGTGGCACACTACGAGTCAGCATTACATCATGACTAGCAAAGACTATTTAACTAATAGCCATATTTTGTCCAAATGGTTTGAATTAGTATTTTTTTGGCTACATCTGGTGAAACTTTTGTGCAAATTGATCATCATTTGACTGAATTATGAAAAAAAGAAAAAAGTGCCTTTTTTATGAAACACCGCGTAGAGCATACTGTATAATCCTGCAATAACTTGCGCAGATGAATCCAATGAACACAATCATAGAGATAAATTCACACAAATAAGCAAACCAAGATTTTATAAATCAGTCACTAGACTGTGAAAAGTTGTATGGCTTCAAAGCCATAAATCATAAGCATTGTAGCCAATTATGAGTGGTGTTCAATGAATTCCAAGACTACATCCTTGATACGACAGTGAATCGCACATTTCTGACAGTTATGTTACTTTTCAACACATTCTCACTGCAGTTCACTGCAGAGTTCCCACTGTTCTACAAGTCGGCTGGAAACTGTAGCATTAAGTTTTTGCTGGCACCTGTAGAAATTTCTGGACATGATGCTGTAGAACATCATCGTTCTTGAACTTAATGTGTCCAAGTGATTCACTCTGTGGTCCAAACAAATGAAAATTACTTGCAGCAAAGTCTGGACTGTATGGCAAATGCTGTAGCAGTTCCCAGCCCATCTCTTCAATTTTCTCAACTGTCTAATGGGCCTATTGCACAGTGGGGCACTGCCATTTTAAAGAATGACACCTTTCTGCAGCAAACCTGGTCAAGTGCTGCAAACTGCTAGTCATAATCAATCAGACAATAATGCCTGGTAATATTGTTCATTCACAGTATGTCCTTCAAGCAAAAAGTACGAGATAACAACTCTCCAAGTAAACTAAAAAATGCTTTGTCTGCAGCTGACCATTTTTGCCATATGAAGTGCTCCAACACTGACATCATCACTAACTGACTGATGATCGCTGCAAAAGCGAGTGAACTATTCAAATACTTTCAAATGTGATAAAGTGTTACTGCTAATTACTACAGATAATATACAATAAATTTCAGCACTTTCTATGCCATCTGCGACAAGAATTTTTCTCTGAGTATGCCAAACATCAATGGCCATCATTTATATCTTAATAATAATGACGTCACAATGACGTCATAAATGAAACCACAGTAAGTGATGTACAATAGTGGCCGTACAACTTCATAATAGTTTTGGTTTTCAACTGTCACTGTGAGCTTACTCAGAAGAACAGTCCTAGAATTTATTGAACACCCTGCATATACTGAAAACAGCAAGAATGGATGATGCTACTTCTTGGGCCAGACTGAAGACTAAGGAAATCAGATAACAAATATGAATGGAGATTGAAGAAAGATGATTCAGAGTGCATCACTGCAGCCTACAAGCCACTAATGGACTGGAGATGACTAAAGACAAAGCATGGGAAAGCATTTCTATCTGTCCCAATGCAGTAGCAAACTGTGATTCAAAAAACCAACACAATTCAACCACCACTATGGCAAACACAAACTGATTTCAACAATTCTTTTGCTTCAGTATTCAGAGAAGAGGTTACTTTCTCGTGTGCAGACTGCAGCACCCAGTTGCAGCTGCCGATGCAGTATCCTGAACTGACAGCCGTGGCCTGCAGTGAACCGAAGACATCCTGGATGCACAGAATCACATTCATGCACTACTCACCCACTAGAAGCATGTGAATATATCGAACAAATCAAACAATTTCACAGCATGGTACGTGACTATGCGACCGATTAAGCAGCATGTTTTTCCAGATTGGTTCAAATTTGAACCTGCTGCTTCGTTGTCCTGCTAGTGCCATCATGCATTACACACTAATCAGTCTATAACCGGCAGCGACAAATAAATGACAACAATGATGACGATGAACATATGCTACTTCACAATGCTAAGGCATTAGGCTGCTCTCTGAACCACTCAGATAAGATTGCCACCAAACTGTTACCAGAGCTCAAGCTTAGGATAAGGGTTGCATGCCACATTTCGTGAGTAATTACCAAGGTGGATGCCACTGGATGGCCACATCACTAGGCCAGCATGTTCATTTGTTCTAATCACAGAACAATCAAGAGACTAAGCCACTGTTTATCGTCTAACTGGCACGACACCGATGTAGCATTACACACCTTAGACTCATTGAAAGACACAATATCAACTCGGCTGAGGCAAGACTGAACTGCGTATAAACTGTAGCATTTCCGCCATGTCTGTGGTGCGACCGCATCCCTCAGTGGACATGCAGGCAACATTCTGTAACACAGTCATGGGCAGTTTAATGTCGTCGAAAAATAACCGTCATTAGTGCAAGAAAACTCAGTCACACGTGTGAACAGTAGCATTCAACTAAGTAAGTGACAGCTGACTGAGGACAGTCTGGTAGAAAGTTAGACATATTTGTTCCTGCGTGAATACACAAATGTTTATAGAAAAGACCAAAAATGTAAAAAAATGTGTTTATAGCAGACTCAGTTTAAATCTCATTGCTACGAAGCATAACTTGCCACATTAGACTACACCGAAACAAATGAATGCACCCCACCTGGGCCCCCAACAAGCAGACCAGTACAATAACTAAGACAGGATTACATACCAAACATGCAAATGACAGCAGCAGCACTGTAATTGTTGTTAGAATGCCACTGCTGCTTTATCGGAAAACTTTGCAAATGTAGCAACTTTGTGATTTAAATTACTAAAAACTCTCCACTTTCTGTGGTCAACAGCATGGCCTATCACATTCATTATTTACAGCCTGAACAAACTGTTGGTTATAAAGACTACAAATACGACAGCCACTCACTTCTGTATTTGCTCATCTTTCCAGAATGCAGATTTTTCCGACAAAGGAAAGCGATGAATGTAATTGACTAGTTCTTCCATGAAAAGCCTGGAAACACAACAGGAGATACAGAGTGCAAAATACACTACTAAAATGATAACAAGTAAATCCAATGCTTTAAGTACAATATCCAACCCGTCAAGTCCTGCTCTGATAATTCTGAACATTCATTTTTGGTGATCCAGCTCAAACAATGGTGATTCAAGAAAAAATCTGACTGATTAAATAAAAATTAAATAAAAATCTTAAAAATGCCAGTAACAGCAGTAGTAAGTCCAGCAAACATAAGCCAGTTAGATAAAAGCATCAATGATGTATATTGAAAAAAATGAACACAAGCAAACCTATCTTAAGTAAAATAAAAAGTATTGTTGGCTCGTCTTCATCGTCAGCCACGCCTGACCATCTGCTGTCGACAAATGAGCTTATCTGCTCACTGCTGCTCATGTCTGAAACAGTCTGCATAATCACGCCACCTCCACAACTTCTGTGATTGCCTACCGGTCAACCTGTCTGAAGATCAATCTGTTTCACCTCTCATATCCCACCCCTTCGTAACAGTACAGAGCCTGCATAGTGATGCATGTTGCCTCATGCATGTTGTCCTCATTAGCTACACTGTCTCAAAAAAAACCGGACCCCTATTACGTTTTGAAATAATTCCAACAAACTGTGCCTAATAACAATAACGATTAGCTGAAAAAATCGTCAAAAGGTGCTCAATAACGTAGTGTGTTGTGGGCTTACGATATTTCATAAAACGGGGTACCAGCTGTGGATGAACTGAAGCAGCGCTTGGTGGAGGTCCGGTCGAGCCTACGGCAGACCGTTGTCGATGACGCAATCGACGAATGGAGAAGACGTCTCCGGGCCTGTGTTCGAGTAAAGGGACAGCACTTTGAACATCTGCTGTAACTTCTGACTATGACGTTGCTAATCAACAGTTCGTTCAACTTCAAACGTTGGCGTTATAACATTTAATGATTTCGTAACTGACGTTGTTGGTTCGTTGGAGTACTGCAGTGCAGTTGCCTCTACTGTTGGTGCCACAGAAAAACCTCAGCTGGTACTCTGTTCTTAAAATTTCTCGCAAAGTAACACATGCTATTAAGTGCTGATTCTCTA
>Ga0209367_1005490_pt1 | contig 17584 bp, 7 predicted proteins | sample WorMetLIZISLAND2_FD_187412 | JGI IMG/M metagenome (GOLD analysis project Ga0209367, IMG submission 187412) | Marine gutless worms symbiont microbial communities from Max Planck institute for Marine Microbiology, Germany - Olavius geniculatus... ... | reverse complement strand
GTGAAAATTTTGTGATTTTAGCTTGCACCGTTTTGATACAATACAGCAGTGTGACAGACAGACAGACAGACGCCCAAGCAATGGCCAAGACACTCGAAGCATTCTGCTATCGCGCGTAAAAATGAAAAAATTTCCATTAATGACTAATAGGAAGTCGCATAAGCCCTCTCAAATTGATGACAATCATCGACCTTGGATGACCTTAAAAATCAATACACGCTATTGTGGCTAAACAACACATCGTATTTCAGAAACGGTGAGATAGGGCCAAGGTTTCTATTGCGCACTAATTGGAAGTCGAATAAGGTCTTACACATCACACGAAAATCGTTTGCTGGCCTTTCGACACCAGCGTACGGTCGGCCCTCCCTAGCGCCAGCTGAGCTTCTTGTTGCATGTTGATACTTTCTGAAACTTGGCTAGCAAACATTTACAAAAAGTGTTCACCATATCGTATACATGGGCGGCGCCAGAGGGAGGGGAAGAAGGGGGCAGCTGCAGAGCTGCCCCCGTGCCCTTGCACTTGCCACCCAGCTGCCCCGAAGAAACATTTTGATGGTGTTAGAGTGCCTTCTGGTAACCATACACAAGTTAAGGTGTGACTTATTAAATGTCATTTTTTGCAATACAACACAAATATCTGTAATTTTTTTCGTTTTCAAATATTACAAATCAGGCAAATTTGCGGCTTCCATTGCGCGTGGTAGGTTTAACTCTACAACAAATCTAAGGCCGGATTAACCTTCAGTAGGGCCCGATGCCATGCGACAACGGGGCACCGGCCCTTCCGCAAATAGAGAGAGCCTTGCTAGTGCTAGCTTTTGTATGGGATCTTTAAAGTATCCGTTATACTTTCCACATCTTGTTTTGTAGTGACTTACAATTTCTAAACATTTTGTTGTTTTCTCCGCTATGACAAAACTGACAACTAAGCATATGAGTTTTACCTGTGTACTTAGCGGGCTGTGGCGTATAAAATCTGTGATGCCTTCTTGGCGTCAAATTTGGGTATTGCTTAAAAAGCTCAATATCTGTTACTATCCACTAATTTAGCGTGAAAATAGTTGCAGATAGACACATACTTGCTACTTAGAGTCACATCCATTGCTTTTTGGGGCACCTAGGCCTACATTGTTGACCTTAAACGAGCTTAAAATTCAAAACCGGGTTTTGTTGTTTTTGACGCGCAACAGTTAGGCCTATATGCTGTATGGCGTCCTTGGCATCGTTGTCGTCTATCGTACGTCTCTCCATCTGTATGTAACGGATATACTCTGGCTAACGGGTAGGTCTTAGGGGAAAATTTTACACGAATAATTAGCTTTTTGTCGCGGCTCTCCGCGCACAAAATTTGGGAAATGCAGGTCAAGAAAAGGTTTTCAAATTTGGGGTTGAATGGATCGTGCGTTTTCAATGGAAAACTGGCCTTATCTCAGAAACAATGAGAGATAGGGCCAAGATTACTACACTACTAGGAAGTTGCATATTGCCTTTCAAACGACATGAAAATCATTGATCTTGGATGACCTTGAAGGTCAGTACAGAAACAGGAACTGCATAGGCTGTACTGTAGCGCTTTTTTCCTAGTGACTAGCTGGGCTTATTGTTTTTCGCGGTTTCAGGCTGCGACACGTATAGTTCAACAGTGGATTGTGCCGAAATTACTGCATGGAGTGGGGATGGACCAGGAGTAGGACACGACGCGCATGAATTTTTTTAGCACAAAACGTAGATATTAACCGTTTGAGTTTTGACCTACTGTGTTCAAGGAGTCTAGGATCCTCCATTCGGAGAAGGCAAATTTGGGTAGGTGCATATACTCTTCAAAACGCATTATTGGCAGCACCGATGCTGTCGTGAGTCACGTGAGCTATACTCAGTTTACTTGTTGGTAATTTTCATATCTTTGGACTTTTTAGAGTTAAAGTTGTTATTATTGTGCAGCCTTATCGGCAATGGCATAACTTTTGTCCAAATATGGCGGTAGGCCTAACAATTTTGTTCCGAGGGCTATATTTGCTGAGAAGCTACGACGTTTCCCCGCTGCATGAAAATAGCAGCCGACATCGCTTTTAAAAAATTTAATATCAATTTCAACAATGATATACCTAAAGTGCGATCAAAAGAACTATGAAGTATAGGCCTACACCAGCTAAATCTGGAAACGAAGACGTTAGAGATTTTTGGAAAGTGACGTGCAAACAAAGTTACAGTCACCAAAAAACATTGAAATGAAAAAAAATTGCTGCCACGGAGCCCCATGCCATGGCATACTTGGCATATCGGTTAATCCGGCCCTGAACAAATCTACAACATTCCAACGCTTTATGGCTTGTTGTACGACTTTCTGTCACAAATGCACAAGAAATTGAAGTGGTGGAGTTTGAACCATACTCAGCTGACCCAGAACATATGACAGCGAACGTCGTACGTGTTCACTGTGCTGTCAGTGCAGGATAGTAAATATATTGACTTGCCAAGTCATTAACTCGATGCGTGCATGGGCCCCGTTAATGCATACGAGTCGCAACTGCACCCTTTTAGAAATCGGGTCCAAGCAGGCCCGTCGACAAAGGGGAATTGAGGGTAAGTTACCCCGAGCCCCGCGACGTTTGGTGGCCTCGCCGTCGCTCAAAAATACAAAGTACACCGGAATATGCCATAAAAAGCAAACTTCAAAAATGTTCTCCCCAGACAGGTCCCCGTGAGAATGTTGTCTCCGGGCCCCGCGGTGGCTCTCGACGTCTCTGAGTCCAAGCAGTCTAGTACAAAACGTTCGATCTGATCTTCTTCAGTATGTTCGCTCACGTCACTAAGCAAATTAAGTGTGAGCAAGACATTATTAATAGGCCTAACAGTTAGTCACAATGTCAATGCGCCGCGATCTCAGTCTCTCAGAACCTGAACAAAATGGCTTTAGCAGATGTTTATAGGCTACTGTTCGAACTTAATGTCGGTTTGTCTGTCTCACGTGAACTGGAAGATTGTTCTTTAGTTTTTTTTCACTGTCTCCAAAAAATCCACCGTTATTATTCTTGTGATATATGTTCGTACTGTGTTTTGTACAATCTGACAACGATTTTTATGGCATAGAGGAGACATATACACTGTGGGGCATAAAAACACACCAAAATTTTTTTCATCATAACTTGAAGGATCCAATTTTAATAAGTTTTGTTAGAATATTCCTGATACAACTAGCTATCAAATGACTGTTTAATTTCCCACCTCACTCACTGTCTGTTTCTGCACTACCTGGGGAAAGAAAACGAACAAAATATAGCATTTTAACCACTTTGGTATTATTGCTTAATTAAAACAAAACACAAAACATACATTTTGTCCATAATTTTATCATTTTAACTAATAGTTTATCTAATTGTCCATTTTTATCTGCCTACAAAAATGTTTTAAATGTTGGCCCACGAACATGGGCTCGGCTCGGAGACACTTTCTCCATTCGTTGATAGCTGCGTTGATAACGTTCTGCTCCAGACCAATCCAGACTTCACCAGTCACTTCTTGAATTCATCAATATTCCTGAATGTTATGCTTATTTAATAGACGTGCTCCTGCAAAACAGTCAAACTTTGTAATTGATTGGCTGTTGGTGGCCACATATCCGGAAAGATGAAATTTTATAGTTTTTTTGTTGATTTCAATGCATATTGTGTCTGTTCTGTTTTTCCCAGGTAGTGCAGAAGCAGATGTTGGGTGAGGTGGGAAACTGAATGGCCATTTGATGGCCAGTTATGTCATGAATATGTGTACCAAAAATTATTAAAATTGGATAACCCTTCTTCAAGTTATGGCCAAAAAATTTGGTGTTTTTATGCCCCACACTGTAGTGTACAGATGTACAAAGTGTCTAGCTAGGCTCGCAGCTCCTCGCCTAACACAACGTGTCTGTAAACCGACAATAAAACTACTATTCAGCCGCGATTTCAACGCCAAACGACAACAAACTCTAGACGCCATTGTTGTTTATGAAGTCCCCACATAAGTCAACATGCCACGTCAGTTAACTATCAAGTAGGCCTAAGGTTTATATTATTAGAGCAAGTGTTTGAACTCTCGTCCATCAGTTCTCACAGAGGTGTGCAGCCGTCCATGCCACATGTCCTGGTCGATTGCCTCGTTAATGTCATCTGATGCAGACCTGACCAGACGAGATCATGCAGCTTCGGGCGCCACTGAAATTCGGATTTTCATAAAAAATAAATAAAAAAATTTGAACGTTTTGCAGAGTTTAAAGTAATTTCGTAGATTTTCTGCTAACGGTTTGAACTTTGAATGTCAGAAGTTTAAATATCAGCCAATAAGCCTATTATTATACAGTTAATGAAAAATGTCACATGGTTTAGCCTATCTGGCAGTACAGAATAGTGCAGAAATGTAATTGACCCGAGTACAGCAGGTTTATTACTGAAGTATCTACTCTGTAGGACTAGGTGTGTGCAGTCCATACATGTCATGTTTACAGCGCTATGTACAATGTCAATCATAATCTCTCTACAGTGTTACAACTGATACAAGGTCAGTCATTCACTCATCACGGTCAAGTAAACTAAGCCTCCGCTACAAAGCCGGAGGTTATTTCACAAACCGCAAGCAGGTGGCTTACAGGTGCACGATGCGTCATCAAAACAATCGGGTTAACCGAGTTAAGTTTCTGATTGTCACCTCAGCCGAAGCGAATAAGGTTATGCGTCTTGTAAGTCAGTCGATTTTTGGCAGCTGAATATCACGCAAAGTCATGAATAGATTTTCGCGAAATTTTGTAGAAGGGCTGAGCATCTGATTCTTTCGTGAATCTTGGATCAAAGATAATGGGAGGGAGAGTCCTGGACCACTATTATTTAGGCCTACCATCAAGATAGCAGCGTTGTGTTCGCTACTCGCTAAACGGGACCATCATTCTCAGCGAGGTTTGGGATATCTGATCGCTTCTAGTCGCTGATATTTCTTAGTCACATGTTATGTACTTTGTACCCTGCAGTCTGCAGATTAAATGCCGATCATAATAAACGGGTGTTTTATTTCTTGATTTTTTGTCGTTCTCTATGTCTCAGTAATGAACCACCAAATCGCTTGGACCATTGAATTCAGACCTAACCACCTAGCTGTGGATTAGCTGTTTTTGTCATAAGGGGATCGGCGGATTATCTCAACACACTTCGTGACACTTGATCGCCGAATGTTAACGAGACCGGTGTCGCAGGTGGGAGCGGCTAAATCATGCGCTGCGGCGCACGTGAAGACCGAGCTTAAGACGCCAGTCGCAGCAGTAAGCTTGCAATTCAGTTGAAGCATGTGTACCATCAGCTGCAGCCTGTACTCAAGTACCTCATTATCACGCGACGCATGTCGCTTTACTTCTGTGACTCCAGTTCAAAACACACCTAGTTTCCAGAAACCAGCACAAACTGACGTCCAGCTGAACACAGCTGATCCTGCATTAATGACGTTTTAAAAAGTTGCACGTGGGTAGGGTAGCTTCATCGTATGCTGAAAACAGTTCCACAGAATAATCGCCAAGCATATCGGATGCACATAATATTATATAGGGGGCCTACCAGTAGTCAATTACTACGACCACAGCTGCTTTAGTTCTATAATTCAAATCGTGTACAGAGACCACCCATCCATCAGAAGCCAAGACTGCGTCGTCACACAACAGTAATCTGTGCTCATTTCAACATATCATAAAGTTGCACACTTGGGCCTGTAAAAACCAGTGCACTGTATTTTGAAACCAAGACTGCTTTCGACATGATGTCCGAAGTCAAATAAATACTGGTATACCACATGCCACTGAAGCATTTAGAACAAAATGTTGATACATTTTGTACAAACTCAAGCTCTCAAGAAATTACCGCCTAATCTCCATCATCAAACTGAGGCATAAATTTTCAGGGTCTAAGCTACGCTCCATACACCCTATAAAACTGGGAAAAACATAGTAATAAATGACAAGACAGAGAGCAGTTAAAGACATATCTTAACTTTTCTACTGAAATGAAATTTGTTAAACTGTATAAAATTGTTACACATTTCGGCAGCATTCTTTGTCTCAATTTACATTTTACAACAGCTTAAAAACTCACCATACGACACTAACACCAACTTCTAAAATGCTATCGCAAAATACAAATAAAAATAAACCACCAAAATCTGGCAACAAGTGTTCTATTTCTGCATGTAGCAAGCTCGTTCACTGAACTCTGTGGTGTTCTGAACATGCTGAAAGCTGCAGCTGTTCAGATGCTCATTAGGCGCAGGAAGTTGCATGTGACTGTGGTTTGCACTGTTATGTGACCCTGCAGTTTTTTTGCTAATGTAACGAAAAGTAACAGTAACTACGAAACGAAACAGAAACAGTGATCAATTGGAACAGCTTTGCAGCCACTTGCAGTCATTCAATCGCCTGGATTATAGAACTACAGCTCACAGAACTTCCACTGATTCAGAGAAATTACTGTCTGTGTGCATTAAAACAAATGTGGCCTTTGTCAAGACTGACTCAAGGCAACAAATTGCATTCATCCTAGTCCTAGTCTTAGAAATGTTACACAGAACAGTTTGCAGAGAACGCTGTCCGCTGGTTCACAGCAAGCCTTGTCGGCGAAGATCCTCATAAATCTTCTTGGTCACGACGTTGCCAGCCGAGTCCTCAAATTCCTCCTGCGAGAACACAAGCACATTCAATCAATCAACCAACCAACCAACCAAGCAACAAAGCAACGAATCAATGCAGCAACCAATCAAGTCAGTCCGTGAATGAATCCAAAAATTTACAAAAATGCAGGCCTTTAAATGTAGTTCTCAGAGGTGTCTGTTATGATCAGAAAATGAGATTTGTCTCATGACTTCTCTGTCTTCCAGTTCAGAAAGAAAGTTGTTCCACATTCACTGTCACTGCTTCATATCATATATTCACTCATTTTAACCATTTTGAAATGTTTGTATGCTCTGCATTTTGACAGTGCTTCAGTAAACGAACACTGTATTGTATTGTACTCTAGGGGCTGGGTAAGAGTTGTATGCATTTTTATGTCCAGAGCATTTCTCATTTTTATATGCGAGTATAGATCTTAGGCTTCAAATCAAATCTCTGTTTTATTTTTAGCCAAAACGTATGGTCAAAAATACAAATTTAGAACATGATTTGGCCTTACTGGAAGCAAATTAGTAGTGGTATCACGTAAACAGAGCTCTTCAATCCACTAAATATTGTTCAAAACATGTTTCTTAGCCCAAAAAACTCCATGTGCAAAATTTATTTTGTCCCAATCGTTCAAGAAATGACTGCAATATGATCAGTATGGCTTTGCACCCATAAGCAAACTTTGGGGCCCATGCACAAAATTTTAAAAGATTTCGAGCGAGAACCCAAATTTTTTTGAGGTCTATGACCTATACTTGCATATAAAAATGAGAAATGCTCTGGACATAAAAAGGCATACAACTCCTACCCCGCTCCAGCAGTATTGTATTTGGTTGATTTAAACCATGTAATGATGAATGTCGTGACCACAGCCAGTAAGTTTCAAGCACTGCTTGTCCATGATCATTATTCAGCATTTAATGTATGTTTATATAAAAAATCTACTCTATGTTACATATGGATTTTAATACCTCCAGTTCTGGCCGCCAGCGCTCCACCTCTTTACCAGATTTAATCTTCTGCCAAACTGCAAAAACACATCACACCGAATCAGCAATGGAATAAAATATTATTATTATTCAGGTATTTATTTTATAAGCAGTTATAAATAAAGTGAATTAAAATTTGTTACATGCATTGTGTTTGCGGACAATGAGCTCAACAAGAAATTTGACCTAATGCTCACGAGACGCGTGAAAGCCTATAGCAGTCCCGGTTCAGTAGTTTAGCTGAAAATTGGGGTGTTCACGCTAAGTTAATATACAAATACCAAATTCTCTATCTGGATCGCATAACGATAGTAGCATGATGCCACCTTGTGAATGATATAGACTTGTGTCGCAGCCCGAAATCGCCAAAAAATCCATAAAACCCCCTATTTTGGCGTTCAAGGTCATTCAAGGTCATTCAAGGTCATTGTATTTGGCGCTAATCGAGAGCCAGTGTACGACTTCCTATTTGTGATTAATAGTAACCTAGGCCCTATCTCGCATTGTTACTGAGATACAGCGAGTTATTGGCAAAAAATCACAAATTTTGCCCACCCCCCCTCTCATTTAGTGCCCTTGTTCGGGGTGACCCCCTTCAAATTTATGGAAAAGCTTTACAGTTCCTGAAACTAGGGTCTTCCAGGCACCCAACGGTGAAGATTTGGTAATCCTAGCTTTCACCGTTTTTGACTGATCCACCCGTGTGACAGACGAACAGACAGACAGAGAGATGGATGGACGGACGGACAGAATTGCGACTGCTTCCACGCGTAAAAATCAATGATAAAACAATAACCAAAAATTTTTTATCACAAGCATATGTTCAGAAATTTGGAATAAAAAATGACTAAATAAAAAAGTAGATGACAGACTATGCAAGAAATGTTGCAAGCTCTAATTACTGTTGTCAAACTACATATAAATGGCCAATTTTTCCCACAGCCACTTTTGGTTAAACCTAACTCCCAAATGTGAACAGTTGCTATTTGCCGGAGCAAACTTTAACAAGTTGCCCAGAGTACAAGATTCCTGCTGGCCACACAACATTGCATGGACAAAAATAGGCCTAAGAATGATAAATTTTATAATAAAAAGTAAAAGCAGCAATAATCACCAAATGTAGCATTTATTAGTCTGCTATGTCTAATGATGCCAAAGACAAAAAAACAAGTATTCTCAAAAGCCACCAGTCATTAACACAGCCAGAAGGAGAATAAGTCACTTGTGCTTAGTGACAGAAACAATCTAAAAGCAGAAATCTAGAACTATAAAACTGACGCGCGATGGCGTCTTCAATGAGTGTGACGTTAGCAAAGTGAGCCGTGTTTGGAACTCCCAGACAACGCATGCCGTGAGCATGCCTCCATTCCTGCCCACACAACAAGCAAGTTTGACACAATGATTACATGCAAAACAAAAACACTTTTAAAACTGTTTCACTAATGTCTTGCACTCTGTTTTTACTCATAACCAAATGTTTTACATTAACATTTTACATTAACACACTTGCAAAATGTTTTTATAACACTTTAGCACATTACTGTGCACGGCTTGATGACAGGATGTGGGTGGTTACATTACGGCTCAATCTCAAATAAAAAGTTGTATGACTGTACAGCAGGCACTAAAAACCTATAAAAATACCGACCAACCAAATAACTATGTCTGCAGTCTACTTATCTCATGCAAATATAAACTGCCATTACACATTACGCTAATTACTATTATAACTTAACTCGTTTACTCATATCTCGTCAACTCCTTCATCTACAAGTACACCAAGCCAGCATGCTAGGGCAATTATCTCAATATACTGAGTGCTGAAGTAACGCCAATTTTGTTTGTACAATACACACAAATGTAGAACTATTTCACAGGTATTTTGTGGATGCAACATAATGCACTATAAACTTTGCTTCTTTCTCAACACTTAGCCAACAGTTACGACACGTAAAAGAGACATTTTCTTTATGCAAAATCCGATTCTTACAACAAAGACAATAATAACCGTAATGTAACTGTTCAATAGTAAAGAAACAGAACAGAGCATGTGAAAACAACGTACAGCAAAGTGCCGTTGAAACACTTTAGGTCCACGGTACGTGTGATTGCCGCAGATTTCACATACATAGCTGATGTTGAGCCCATGCAGCTTGTACAACCAATACGGTATCGGCTGTACAGCACAGACACAGCACAATGTATACTACCAACCAGTCAGGTCAACTCAGCCTTTCATCCTCCAGGGTGGGTAAATTAAGTACCGGCTTAGTGGTTGAGTTTAAAGTGGGGCATGTTCACCTGTGCCGAGTGGTAGGTAAAAACCGCATGACTGTCTGTGGCAGATGATGCTCTGTAGCTCTGAGATGAGTTATACACATCCTTTAAGCTTTAGTCTTTCAATGTACGTACACACACAGAACAATGGAGAGCACAGCACAAAACAGAGCTGGATAGAGAAGTGATCCATGGACATGTTAAAATAGAGTGACAACACAAAAGTAAGCAAGTAGAGCCGAGATCTAACGTGTTACCTTTCCATCCCAGCCAAGAGGCAGGTTCTTAGGATTGTACGGCACATCATTATCATCATCGACATCCGAGTCGTCAGAAGCAGGTTCAGCCATGTTGTCGTCGTCGTCGTCACGCTCGCCGTCAGTCCGTGCCTGTTTGCGTTGCACGTTGTCACGCGTTGCTGCACGTTGCTCACTCAACATCTCAGACAGACGATAGACTCGTGCCTCCAGCGTAGCAATTTCCTTCTGTCTCTCTGACTCTCTGCAACAAACATGTAGCTAGAATAATAAACTGGGCCAATGCCGACATAATATGCATTCATCCACAATTGTGACAGAGCTTATGGGCTCTTAAAATTGGCACACTGATCATTCCTGCTCTGTAGGCAGTAGCACTGTCATTGATACCAACTGTGGTCTTTCTACATCCTTACTTTTTCAAGTTAGGAAAATACATGTCAGAAAGACAAACAGACAGGCAGTATCCGTAATGTGGCATATTAGGATAACCAAATAATGATGCTACAGCTGGATTAATGATGCTAACAGCAAATGAAAACTGACGATGCATCTGCAATGACAGAAAATGTCACATGTTACAAGTGTTAGGATCAAAAATAGTGCAGCTGCAGATCTGAGGAAAAGTGACTTTATATTCAGACTGCTTAAAAGGTTAAACAAGAAAAGAGCTCATACCTGGTCTTGCCAGCAGTCTTGCCAGGCTTGGACTTGGTGAAGAATGCCGGATCAAGATCTTCCAGTCTTTTGCCCTTTGTCAAGAACAACCTTTGAGCTCGTTCCTCCAGAGTTCTGATATAAACAAAACTCGCATTAACCATGCAGCAGTTATAGCCATCAATCTTTGCTGTATGCTACACTGTAATACCAGCATATTCTCTCTGCACTGCTTTGCTTTCATGTACAATACTGCTTAAGACTTTGAGACTATGGACTTGTCTGTAGCAGTCCACAAATAAACGTTGTAAAACCCCAACGGTTAACATTTTGGTGACTGACATCTGAAAAGCATGTGACCTTGCAAATACTTTAGACTCTGGACAACATCTTCAATTAAATACAGTGCTTAACATAAGCTAATAAACATCATCAATGGCTTCATGAACACAAGAACACCATCATGCTCAATTCTGGTAAAAAATAAATACTGAAGCTAACAAAAGTGAGTGATGGGAGTGTGACAGTATCTGATGTACTGGTTGTTACGCACCCGCCACATTTCAGACCGAGAGCAACAAGAGCTGACTTGAGCCGATCCAGACCCAAAGATGCCAACTCCTTCATTCACAGAAACAACAGTCAGCATCAATGAATACATTTAAATAAGCAACTGATATATTTCACATTTCACAGACATACATCAAGAGACAACTCAAAACACACGAAAAAAAGAACGTAAAAGTTTACCAACTCACTCACTATAAATGGACTGTAAGGCAAAGCATAGCTGCATATGTATGTTTAAGTGCCATTTCAGCCTTTCTGACCCATCACAGTCAACACTACAATTCAATAACTCTCTGCAATACATGCAATGTACATAATATGCTTGTGATCTTGAACTAAATGAATGTAAGTACACGTTACCTCCCACGACGAGAATGCAGACAGGTCGAGATGGGCGCCTGTGTGTGTCAACGCTCCAGCAGCTTCTTTCTGTTAACAACAGACAATACCAGTATCAATACACAATGTCTGCTAAAAACTCAAAACATTTTATTCTCTGAGGCTTTCTGACTTAAACAAGAACAGACTGACTTGTGGAGGTGTCACAAGACCATGAAGTCTGGCATAAACCTGTGATCACTTGCGATGGTCCATAACCACCTGACCAGAGAGAGAAGCTTTAGACTTATGACTGAGATCTGTTATAAATTTGTATCTTCAATCAACCCATGTACTGATATAATACAAGCATGGTCTTCTTCTGCAATAAGGGCATTATAAATTATATAGACAATATGATATGACACACAATACAGCCTGAATGCCAATCCCAGCAAGTAGCAATGACAACCACCACTACACACACAGTTTTAACAGCCATTTTCCAGTAAGCATGAGTCAGCCGGCACCCCACGAAGATGATCAGTCTAACCGATGCAATTTCCTGTGCGAAACCAACAGTGACAAAGCATTGATGTACAACATGCAACTGATACCATGAAACCTACATCATAAACTATGCCTCACTGGTGAGTAATTTATTCCTACCCCTTGCTCTCAACTTCATTTTGATCTGCAGCCCATTCTGATGCCACTCAACAAGTTTAAGTGTAAACAATTCAACAGAAGAGAAGAATCGATGATATGCCAGAAGAGGAAAACCATCTGACAAAAGATAAGAAGAGTTTTTGCCTGATGCAAAAAAAATGCCCAAGTTACAGCTATAAAAATGCTCAGACTAACAAGAAAACCAGCTAATCTACATTTACTTTAAAGATAACCAATGACAGTATAAAACTATGTGCAAGAAAATAATAAATAAACTGCAGAATTGGCAAGATATTTACAGGCCAGCCTGGAAATGTTCCTTCTGCCCAGTTCTTTTCAAACTCCTCTTGCACCTTCTGCCACTCCTAAATGAAGACAAAAACCAATCGCATGACATAATCTAGTACATAGAAAATTTTCCACTATTACTCACATATCAAGCATAGTAAAAAATTGTTAATACTAACGGTAACAGAAACGACAGTGCTTATAGTGCTATGGTCATGGCACTGCCATTGCGAGGTTCATCTAATCAGTGTGGAACAGCAGTGGGTGGATACCGACGTTTGGCCCAAGACAACTAGCTGGAGCCACAGATCCACATATAGGCAGCTATATGCAGGGTGGATCAAAAATGTCCCAACGTGTTTTTAACTTAGTCAAATTTCCACCAAATTAGATAATTTTTGGCACACAGATAGCCAAGATGATAGAATTATACGAAATGCACTCATTTTCCACCTGACATAATTTATGCCAAAGCACTACCATTACATTATGCAGTGATTATAAGTATCAGATTGCTCACCTTTGCATTATCAATTCCACAGAGGGTGCTATGTGATTTAATAATTTTGTGGTGTTAAATATTTTACGCTAAAAATAGCAGACAACAAAATAGCTGACTAATAAGCTCAAAACACATTCAATCCATAAATGAGTGCTGTGATATTTATCAGTTGATCGTTAATGTTGCTACCAGCCGTGGCATCATGTCTAAGCCACTGTGATAATTTAGAAGCTAGTTGTTACACAAACTTATAATTCTGCTGAATAAATCACATTTAATTTACTGTGTGCTTAATTAAGTCATTAGACAACAACTCAGCATTATGCAACAATTTGGAGCATCTGCATTTTACACGATAGTGTGGTGACATAAATTATGTGAGGTGGACAATAGCGTATCTTACACAATTCTATCGTCTTGGCTATCTGTGTGCCAAAAATTATCAAATTTAGTGGAGATTTGATGAAGTTCTGACAAAAACAAGTTGGGACATTTTTTTGGCTCTCCCTGTAGTATTTGCATTCAATATTGTTATTCGTTAACATCAAAGTATGCTGAGCTCATTAGCCAGCTGAAACTAATGTGAATTATTCCTGATGTAAGAAATTCTGTTCTAAATGTAGTCTAATACGCTCCAGAAAAACAATTTCCCATTTAGCAGTTAAACATAAGTTAACCAAAATGTAATGTCAAATAAATAACTTATAATCTGATTACAGACACAGAGCAAAAGCCGCACATTCCACATATCAAGTTCACGGAATCTGTTTTTATGACACATCAGCAAGTAGGATAGTGGGTACGTAATTAAGTAAAATGTCAATCAATGCATATACCAATCCCAGCATCATAATCATCACACCGACCTCACTGAGATCCAGCAGCGGTCTCACTCGGAGTGCATAGTTCACCAAGTAATCCAGCAAACTCTCCAGATACCTGCTCACACCAGACCCACACAAATGACAAGCTCAGACAATAACACAAATGCTAAAATGCAATCGTGAATGAATTAAAAATGACAAAACAAAAATCGGCCACTGACAGCCAATCAAGCACTAAAAACCCCAGAAAAACCTAGAAATATTCAAACTTTTACACACGCCACATAGTACAGAATATTGTCCATAATAGAGCAGTTTTGCAAAGTAAAAGCTGATATTATTATGTAAGCCACAAAAAATATTTGATGCAGAATGCCTTAACAGAAGGCAACAAACAATCAAAGTAATCCAATAGAGCTAATTGCTGTCTCCGGGATTGTGAAGCACACACAAGAATGACTTTTTTTTCCTGAAAATTGACTAAAACTTAGTGTAGAAGACTCAAAACTTTCATTAGCGTGTAATAACATAAAATTAGAATGGAGTGCAAGAAAATGCAGAAAAGGACACTAGCAGATCAGAACCCATGGCTTGACTGCAAATGATTTTACAGAGTTCTACAATCACGTGAAGGCTATACGAGAGTTCCACTGCAAACATCCAAATGAAATGCTTTAAGCTATCTTAGTCACTTACTTACTTACAAACAATGACAGATATTTACGTTTTGTATGAAGCATTCTTGCGCTCCTTCGGTACATCAAACAATCGGTCAAACACGGTCAAGTACATCACGTAATCCATTTTCTGCACAAAAACACACAACAAGATCTCAGCAAACACGAAGTTCCAAAGCATTTCTCAGTGAAAATAGCTTCTCACCATACTTTAGAATCTCTAACATTGTGTTGATCAGTCAACCAGTCAATAAAAACACATTTGTACAGGGTGGGGATAAAAAATGTGGCAGTTTACTTTTGTCCATATCTTCACCAATTATTGACTGATTTTCAAAGTTCTTTCACTGGCACACTCTGCAAACAATTTGCAATAATATGTATATTACATATCTTACCACATCATAAATATGTCTCTACACTACCTTGTAAAATATAAATGACATATGAATGTATAACAATAGCAAAGAAAAATTTCGGTAAAATAAAAACAACACTTAAGACCAACATTGCGGTGAATGATCCGTATGAAACTGAACCGTGTGAGTCCAACACAGTTTAGTGTGATATGGATCGTTCACCACAATGTTGGTCTGAAGTGTTATTTTCATTTACTTAAATGTTTGTTATTATCGTTAGTTCTTCTCGCATTTATAATTCACTAGGTAGTGTAGAGATGCATTTATGGTGTGGTGGGATATATAATAATCAAATTATTGCAAACTGTCTGCAGAGTGTGTCAGTGAAAGAATTTTAAAAATCAGTCAATAACTGGTGAAGATATGGACAAAAGTAAAGTGCCACGTTTTTTATAGCCCAGGGTGTAGTAAAGCTCGTGTTTAAGTAGATCTATCTGACTAGTGCGTTTTTTGTGTCATCAATGCACAATGCTGTTATTGCTTAAGCCCGAACACTTGCATGATGTGCATTTGCTGCACACTTTCTTTTTGCTGCAGATTTTTAGAACAGCATATGTTGTTCTACAACAAACCCAGCGACATTTTCCTTCGGACAAACAGTTTCAGTTCAAATTCAATTCAGTTCATACCTTGCCATTCATGTTCTTTTTCAAATTCAGGAAACAGAAACAGTTTTACTTTAACTTCAAGTTCTGGTTCTTAACTAATTCTACTTCTACTTCAAGATATCAGGGGCACAATATTCCATTTGCACGATTGAGAACAAAGCAGTGAACAGTACCAGAGCCTCCTCGTTTGAAACTTGGCTTGATCAGCAGTAAAAAGTAGTCAAGTGGAAGCTGTGCGAGCAAAAATCACAAGCAATATTGGTATTAGTAGTCAACAAATTGTACCTCAATTCCTTTCAAATTGATAAATTTCACATAGCACTCATGCAGATCCAAGTATTTGCCATAACCTTCTTCATCAGTGAACTCAACCAGGTCTAAAATTAACATCACACCAACATTAAGAATGCAGTTTAATACAAAAAAAATGTCAGACGAACACAATATATTCTGTGTATGGAATTTACTGTCCAACAATATACTCGTCTGTGCACATGATATTAAATGCTGAAAAGGAAAACCAACAAATGCATGCATTGAGGTACTGACAATATTACTTTAAGTTTACAGTGGTGTACTGGACAGAAACGTGGACCATGCATGCTTTACACATATCAAGCAATCAGAGAGTTTTGGAAATAATTAGCCAGTGTTCAGCATGAAAACACTTCATTGCAATGATCAAAGCTAAACTGTCCAACTGATTTACTTACTTGCTTTACTTCTCCATGTGCCACCATGCACATTGACACATTATTAAAACCAAATGATTAAATGGCATCCAGAGTTGCTAAATATTGGACTAACATGAAAATTATTTGCTGTTTGAAATACAACAAGAAAATAATAAATAATAACAAAATGTGAAATGTTATAAGATAAATTACAGATTATAAGATATAAAACTAATGAGTATAATGCAGTAGCTTGAACTATTATATGACCATTAAACCAGTGAGCAGTTACAGAGGTTACAAAGACCTAACGCCAGCCCAACAAGCTGCCAACTTAGTTGTATGGATGTACTTAAGAGTGATCACAGATGACTAGAAATGCTTATTAGTCTGCCCGAAAACTATCAGGACTTCTGTTTTACGCATGATGTTTTTTTATTTTTTATTTTTTTTCCGAGCGCGAGATCTCCGAGATGCGTGGGCCGACTGGCGCGAAATTTCGCACAATGGTCAGTACTAGGCCGAATTTTATAATGCCGGTCCAAAATTTTGGGGGGCGCACCCCAAAAAAATTTCAGGGGTGAAAAACATGCAAAATTTGGCCCGATTTCGGACGACTTCGAAGTTCGGTGGCAAATATCTCTGAAACGGATGAAGATATTCAAAATCGGATTTTTATTCCGTCTACCACGATTCCTCCTGTGTTATGCGAAGCAAGTACGGTGAAGTTTGGTCCAGTGACCTTGGAGATCTCGATGTTGAATCGTACCAACCCAAAGAGCATTTTTGGGAAGACCATATTTCGGCCGCTAGGGAGTGCTGCGCCCCCAAATTTTTACACGTGCTAGAAAATGACCAAGTCTTACTAGCGCACCCCCCACCGGGGACGGAAGCCCCCCTTACAACTTTTTTCAAAGGGGGGTCAAAAATTGGCTTAAAATGCAATAAATTAGCGCTTATAACTTCGGAGTTAGGGGATGTAGCTCGACAAAACTTTGGCACTTGACGCGGCTCTAGGTTGGGGTGTTAACACAGGTATGAAATTTGGGGGCACTGCCCCCCTTAAAATTTGGGAGGGCAAAAAACGTCCAAAATTTAGTACGTTTTACGACAACTTTCGAGTTTGACCGCGAATATCTCTAAACTGGATAGAGATATCGACATAACCTAAACGGCGTTATCAAATAC
>Ga0209367_1005489_pt1 | contig 17586 bp, 8 predicted proteins | sample WorMetLIZISLAND2_FD_187412 | JGI IMG/M metagenome (GOLD analysis project Ga0209367, IMG submission 187412) | Marine gutless worms symbiont microbial communities from Max Planck institute for Marine Microbiology, Germany - Olavius geniculatus... ... | reverse complement strand
TGATGGCTGATCAGCTAATCGCCGATCACGTAATTGGAGATCGAAAATGCATGGAAAAACGAAACACAGTTGATCGACGATCAATTCTGAACATCAAGTTGATCGGAGATCAGTAAATCGGAGATCAAATTTGATTTGATTGGAGATGGAAAAACCGGACCTAAGACGGTTTTGGAAACGATTATCCTCTATCACTGCAGTGAACGGTTGTCATGTTCAACACAGTGTTAAAGATTAAAGGTGGTGATACAGAAACAGAAACGGTGATAATGGTACGCCCATCTCAGAGCTACGGAGCGTCACCTGCCATATGTGATCACACAGTGTTACCTGCCACCCGACACAGGTGAATGTACCCCGCCTTAACTCCAGACAGATAGGCCAGTACTCGATTTACCTACCCCTTAGGGATGGAAGGCTGAGTTGACCTAGGCGGCTACATACCGAGATGGTTTACCTGCCCAAAGGTGGTCACCCATCGCAGACTAACCAGGCCTGGCGTACAACAGTCAAGGCTATTCATTTCCCTACTTCATCATACCACAATAGACAGCATTTTGAGATATCAGACTCTCTAAAGGATAAAAGGAAAGATTACTAGAAGTGCTGTTACTGTTAATTACGTATGCACACATATAATGGAGTTCTTACAATTTCTTTGTGTTTTGTGTTTCTGTAAAGGTTAAACTTGCTGTTCTATTATTGTGTATGTGCACTGCCCGGAAAGACCATCCCTGGAATGACTATACTGTCTGATGGGACGTTAAACCCTAGTCACTCACTCACCAATCATTTCCGAAACTGTCCGGATTGCTCGATCTATGCAGTTCGTGTATTTATCACGTTATATATGACACCCTGTATTTGTTTTCTGTTTGTGATACTTACGGTCAGCGGTGCTAGTTTGCAGTTTCACTTGTTGATCAAAAGCTCCATTGTGATAGACTGCCTTTCGAGTCCGGATGCCTTTGACTGATTGTGCTGCATGTGTCCCAATATGATCAGGCAGATTGTTAATTATAATAATTGTAGTTGTGGACATTTTACCTAACTGATTTTAACTAGTATTATTTAAAATGCATAACCACTTTCAGCTGATAACCGACCCGATTTAGTCTCAGCCTGTTGCCAGTTTACATAGTCAATATTGGCCATTTCTGATTGTGACCGCTGTAAAAATTCTTTGTCAACAGCAGGCCAACACTGCAAGGGAGCCAAATCCAGCTCATTTCATCAAGTTTAGTGGTCATTCCATTTTGTGCAACAATCGTTCGATAATCATCCAGTGCCTGATGGGACAGATTGGTGCATCTCTAGTTTACCATGTCAGTTGAATCTTGAATGTTAATGCGCCAGCAAAACGACTGCCTGGGTCTGCTCTGTGATAAATAATTGTAAAAAAATTTTGCCCTTGGATTTGTTTCGGTGCTTGGTTAGTTACCGTCTACGCTTGACATGTCTTAATACAATGTTAGATGTTTGGTTTATTTTAATTGCAATCCACAATAAGGTGTAAAGAAAAATTTCTATGCTTCCGGTTGCCCTCCGCTCCTGAAAAATAACATTCAGCCCAAAAAATTCTGTTGGACTCTCAAAAATATTTAGTGCAGTTTTTAGTTTGCTATCAAAAGTTTTACTATTAAAAAACTGCATCTGCATCTAGTCTGTTGTGCTGCAGTATTTTTGCATTAGTTTTCATGTTCTCCGATTGTTTTTAATAGCTTGTGCAATATTACATGGCCTGTTGTGAAATAAAAATTTCCACCCCATGTGCAACTGGAATCGCATTAATTTTTACAAGCCTCAAATAATTAACAGTTAATGCACAACTACTGGTTAGTATACTGAGTTAATAAATTTCTGTAACAGAAATTAAGACATGATTACAGTAGTTTTATAACCAATCAAAGTAGATGGCTGTTATACTAATGGGGTAAGGTGTAAGATGACGACGCTAGCAATGCCTTATCATATATAAGACTGAAATTTAAAACTGCAGAGTACAGCTGTATTGTAAATCTTGCATTTAGTTATAATCAGAGCAAAAACAGTTTACAAAGCTATGTAAGGCCGATATGAGTCAAAACTCGAAAACAGCAAAAATGGTTTTGGGGACAAGTCAAAAGTTACACACTGTTGGTTATCCCTTGTTATACATTATCACCTCAGTGCTGACACACAAAACACAATGAAGTTTGCAGACTGTATACTCACTACGATCACTATGATGCAGTAAAACTATCCACACTGGACATACATTTCGTTGAAATAAAACGTACAAATAACCTCCAGTAAGATAATGTGCAGTCAACAACTCAGCATTGATATTCCCTGACACAGCAGTAAATGCACTTCGCAAGGCACAAAGCTTAACCACACGTGTACAAAACAACTGATGTGGTCTACTGAATATGCATGATATGAAAACGTCTTGGTGCCGTAGAAACTCAGCCATGGCCAGCACAATGATTATGCATGAAATGCAAATGCCAAGACAACACGGAATGCTATAAGACTTGCATCTGCAGTAACTGATAACGTCACAACGAGGAACAACAATCAGTACTTTATGTTATACAAAATACATACAATATGCATCAACTGCAGACTAGTTTGACTTGCAGTTTCACATCTGTATTTATTTGTGCCATGCAAAATCGGAATGTTGTGGGAATAAAGGAAATACTGAAAAATTTGACAAACTAGCTAACAGTTTTTTACACGCGAGAGCTAGCATAGCTATAGCACGTATTAGCTACGGTAATTCAGTCCGTCTCCGTTTGTCCGTCTGTCACGACCCGGTACCAATCCAAGACCAGGTGAGACAGAGATTTCGGATTTTCACCATATGATAGCCTATTGTCTTTAGTATTTCGTGACAAAATTTCATCCCCCTGGGTAAAGGGTATCTCCTCAAATGAGGGGGTGAAAGAGGGGCACCCCCTTTAGAAAAGCATTATTTTACTGCTATAGGCTCATCTAACGTGAAAATGGTTGCAGATAGGCACAGACATGCTGCTTATCATAACAAGCACTGGCGTCGAGATTCTTAGAAACGTCAACATCAATAACCTTAAATGAGCTTGAACCCTAAAAATATTGGTTTTCTAGTGATTTTTTGGCGATTTTTGGTTGCAGAAGAGTGAATTGCGACGAAATGGATAGAGACAGACCAAGATTACTTGCGAACAGGAACTGCTATAGGCTCTCATGCGTCTCATGAGCATTAGCTCAGATTTCTTGTTTCTGTAACTGCCACAAATTCTGTGAAGAACAGAATATTGCTTAGACACTTTTGTAGATTGCTTGCATTTTGTTACATGACACGCCACGTAATGACAGTACAAAATAAATATCTACAATATACAGGGTTCTACACTGTGTCTCAAAAAACATCCCCAACATTTTTGACTGTAACTTGAAAACCAATTATCAGATTTTGATAATTTTTGGCACGAATATTCCTGACACAACTTGCCATCAAATGACCGTACAGTTTCCCACCTCACCCAATATTTGTTTCTGCACTACCTGGTGAAAGCACAACCAGCGAAATATCACTTTTATCCAATGCGATACGATTGCTTAGTTAACATAAAGCGTAAAAACACATTTTGTTCACGTTTCTGGCACTGTGGCTGACATTTCATTTATTGTGCATTTTTCAACTGTCTACAGTATAATTGCTTGAAGCGTGGGCCTAATATGCGAACACAAGTAAGGAGACGCTTTCTCCATTCACTTGACAGCAGTATCAATATGTTCTGCTCCAGACCAATATAGGCTCTACCAGTCACTTCCGACTTTACAAACATTCCTAAACTTCATCTGGTAGACACACTGCTGCAGGACAGTCAAACCTTGTAATAAACCTGCTGTTGGGGCCCACAAATTAGGACAGATGGAATTAATTGACGTGTTTCTATTCATTTTCACACGTATTATCCCTGGTCTGTTTTACCCAGGTAGTGCAAAAACAGACGTTGGAGAAAACTAAAACACTTAATTAATAGCCAGTTGTGTCAGAAATATTTCTGCCAAATATTATTAAAATCTGCTAATCTTTATTCAAGGTATGAACGATAATGTTGGGGATGTTTTTTTCAGGTTTTCTGTTTATTTTAACGCATATTTCGCTTGATCTGCTTTCCCTAGGTAGTGCAGAAGCATACATTGGATGAGGTGGGAAACTGAACGGTCATTTGATGGCAAGTTGTGATAATTGGTTTTCAAGTTGCAGTCAAAAATGTTGGGGATGTTTTTTTGAGATACAGTGTAGATACGTCAGTGTCTTACACAGTTCATGCAGAAGGTGTATTTCCTATGACATGAATGAGACTGCATTCACACAATGTTAACTACATTACCCAGATATTAGGCTAAAGCGCAAGTTTCATTATGCTGACTTCCGCATGGTTTCGGTGAAAATCGCAGATGCGGACCATGAAAGTCGCAGATGCAAACCATGAAATGGGAATGTCATGGGGCAGTTTCAAGCTTTCAAACCATCTCAACATGTCAAAAAGGTTGCGACGAAGTCTGCAACAAGACTGTAACAAATCGTTTGTGTCGCTCTAATGAAATTTAGTCCGTGACAACACACGCAGAAAGTCGACAACAAAGTCTGGGGACTGTCGCAAAGTCAACATAATGGAATTTGAGCTTAGCATAGCAAGGCCATAACATAAAGGCACTATAATGACCAATAGGCCTATGCTGGACACTTGACGGGGTCCAGAGTGAAGCCGGGCATCATACAAAAACGTATTTTGGAATGTGGAAAATATTTCCAATTCACACGACAGGATGATCACGATACTGTTCAAGAAACTTCAGAGTGTGAACATTAGTGCCCCATACATATGGAACGTATCTGCTGTCCATGGAATGTATGCTGTTGTCGGCAAGGACTGGAACTGCTTATTGCTATTCAACAAATGGCAGTTTTACCATCTGCCTTGTACAGTATGAACATGGACATTGGACAATGTACACACGTATTTCTGTGACATTCTGAGGGCCACTTTGAAGCTGAACTTAACCTGGGGTCGTACTGGTAATACGAAACAGCTTAACAGGGGCTGTTGACAACATGGGACGTTTTTGACATTCATGTGGGCTGTTCTCATTTTGGGCTGTGCTGATCATTTTCCAACCATAACTTTTTGAACTATGAATTGGCACACCAGTTACTTCAACCCTGCGGAATGTTCACACCAATTTAGAGTCTTTATTTCTCTGCATTTCCGAGACAGATCCTGTACAGTAGTGATTTGTATCAGGAACCGGGTATGTGAACCCAGTTCCAAAATTCATTACCCGGTTCCAAATCCGGGTAATTGGTACCCATTTTTTTGCACTGATTACTGCTGAAACCTATGAAAATCTTGCTACTTGCAGCCTTTGTGACGAAATTCAGTGCTGCAGGGGAGATTCAATTCAGCCATTTTCATTGACGGACTATACATATTTAGCATCACAAACACATTATGGACGTTTTATATGAAAAACCTAACTCTGCGAAAAAAATATTGGGTAACTTGATGTGTACATGTCACTTCACTCTTGTCTTTTATTCAATAACATAAAGTTAATAAGAAGCACAGCTGTCGCTAGAATGGCCAACCGTATGCCTACTGGTTGTCAGTGACTTTCAAGGTCATTCAAGGTCAATGATTTCCATCTAATCTGACAAGACGTAGGCTATGCCACTTCCTATTAGTGATTCTGTTCTGTATTTTCTGACATTGTCCTGTTTTGTGTTTCCAAAATAAACTGATGATGATTAATAGTAACCTAGGCCATATCTCTCACCGTTTCTGAGATATGGCCAGTTTTCTGTTGAAAAAATGCATTTTTCCTACCCCGCTTTCCCCCTTCATTCAACCTCCAATTTGAAAATGTTCCACTTTGAGTAGATGGCTGAAATTTTGCATGCCGGAGTTTAGGAAGGCACATAGCTAATTATTCGTGTAAACAGTAACCCTGCTACACGTTAGCCGAGGCACATCCACTACAGACGGATGGACGGACGACAACCATGACAACAGCTTGACCATTGATTAGTATGGTCCGCTAAAAACCGGGTCCGGGTAACCGGGTAATTGCAACCAGGTACCCGGTTCCTAAAACAGGTAATGGTGCAAATCACTACTGTACAGGACAGGCAGACAGACAGGCAACACCTGTAATGCGGCCTACCAAAACGGCTGTACAATAACTATACAGTGCATATATCAAGTTCAAACTATGCTTATCAAAGCTGAAGACAGACGAGATTACTAAATGATAGCAACGCTACAACACTGCTGCTGCAAGTGCGTTTACTTATTTATCAATCATCTACAACACACCTAGCACCTCAGTTACTATCTACAATACATGTACATAACCAACCAGTCATTACTTCACTGTGTTCTTACAGTTTCAGTCTTGACGTACCTTTAAACTGCTCAAAATTAACTTAACATTAACCCAATTTCTAATAATTTCAGTTCAAACACATCCGTATCACAAAAGTTTTAACTGAATGCGCCTGGGGCCAATTTCATTGGAAAGGAACCAGATATTCTGACTGATTGGCAGCTCAACAAAATAAGACTTCGTTAACAAACTTAAGCAAAATGCTGAGTGGTCATTGCTTGGATTCAGTGAGCGAGTTACTACGTAAGGCGTGTAGTGACAAAACTGAACTGAACTGAGATTTCACCACAGTCCAGTTCACTTCATTTCAGATATCAGTTCATATTAGTAATTGCAGTACATTGTGCTTAGCATTCAGTAACTCGTTCTATTACAAGTTGCTTCCAAGAGCTTGTCTACAATGACCATCTGACTGCTTGCTTTTTCTGGCTCAATATCCAGCACAGTTAATTAGGCTAATGATCAACTCAATGCTGCTCTCGATTTTTATCTAAACTGTCCAATTTTTTGCAGTTAACGTTGTCTTCACTTTTCAGTCCACAGAAATAAATGATACAGATGAAAAAAACGACAGAAATTAGTAACATAGTGTAGCAACGCTTATTTCAATCTCGCCACTGGCTACCCGTTAGCACGCTGCACACAACTATCACACGCAAACTGAGTCAAGCAGTAAGTGGGTCAGTGGGTCAAGAACAACTACACCGGTTCGCCAGCGATGTTGATAACAGTCTGCAGGACGTGACGTGCGTATTTCAGTCTGTCGACGACGTGAACACTGCAGCCAAAGTGTCGCAACTGCAGCAGCTGGTATGAGACCGACTGACGCTTTGAGTCGATGTATGTCACCAGGTAGTCCTGCGTCTCAGCACTGACTATTACTTTCGTGTGGTCATCAAAGAAATTCACCTGTAAACCATGCAGTACATACGAGCATAATCTGTGGCATCGGGTGGCTGAACCTAGCGATCAGAAGTAGGGGCTTGTTATAGCTACCATAATACATACTGCAGACAGTTTTTTCGTTTACATCTTTGATTTTTGGCCCCTGTTATGCATGAAAATGAACAAAATGCTCTCACTTTCAGGTGGCTTCACCCCTCTGATCTGCTCTGGACCCTGCTGGAGATCTGCCTAACCCCCGATGTAGGCTTGGGCAAGTTGGGCTCTTTGCTTGCCATGATCCAGTCTAATCCTCCACCCTGCTCTTCGGCAAATCCTAGATCCACTACTGAGCATAAACAGTGCACACAAAACTACAGCCATTTTCCATTTTCAGCTGTTAAACCTCAGCTTGTAACCTGTAACCTGAAACGTACAACCAAATGGTAAGAATTTGAGATGGGTTCGATTAAGACAAGTAATTAGAAAAGATGAATACAATACAAAACTGAGAAATCAATGAGACGATACGACTAGTGATCTGCAGACTAATACACAAAAGTTTGCAAGTTTAACCTTAGAAAACCGAGAAAAAATCAGACTTATGAAAATCTTAAATTGTTACAAATTTTTTAAAGAACAACTTACCCAAAGAAGTACCAAAAGCTTATGTATAATGACTCAGAACAAACCTCTCAGGAAGCTCTTAAGAAGAAAAATCTTCGAAAATTTTGTTTGCAAATTAAGTTCCTTACCTGTAACGTGCCATTGCTGAGGTGCATGACAATTGCCCGATCAGTACGAAACCATTTCTTCATAAACACGCCACCGGGTGTAACCGGTGCCGGGCCACAGTTAATTGTTTGTTCACGTTTGCTGGGATCAACGTTAGCCCCGTAGATGAGGTGTTCATCCATGTACTGGCTGAAGTAGATAAGTAGTGTCACTTTTTTCTTCAGCTCGGCTGGGACTTCATCTTTAGTCAAGCCAATCACTCGATTGCTCAGGTCGTTGTACTGCAGAGACCTGCATGGACACAACGTCCACTCAGTTTCGATGCTAATTCCACTTTTATGCTTCTTGCGCTTTGACAATAACTTCCAGCATATAAAGAGCTAACGGTGTGTACAGCTCTTCATGAGAACCCATCGTGGAACTATGATATCACACAGCATTTTTTACTTGCCACACGATACGGGTGAACATGTCTTAACCCCAGCCATACATCAGGCAGGTACTCGATCTACCTATCTCAGTAGAATAGAAGGCTGAGTTGACCTTGGCAGTTCATTATGTACTGAAATGGTTCATCTGTCCGCAGACAATCACACAGCCAAGTAGCAACCACTTGATAGAGAACCAACAGGGAGTTGATCCAGTCCAACATCCTAAGTCATAACCATTAAGCCCCCAAACCACCAAATATAAAATATGTTTTGTCACTAATGGCAGAAAGTAACTGTAAAATGCATTTAATGTCCCACTTTCTCAATGTGTAAATAAGGTAATGGGCATACGTACAACAAAACAGGATGCAAGCTACAGGTAGACGCAAAAAAACTGCAATTCTTGTATGAAAATAGAGCAGACCTGCCATCCGTATGCATGTGCGACAAATGGTGACTGGTCGCTAGTCTGAAGAGGCACTAGTTCGAAATTGGCTATTATCTCGGTCCGCCATAGCCACGAGCCACCATATAGTGATTATAGCCAACGGATTCTATGGCCAAGTTTCAACAAAGTCAAATATATAACTTGTCCCTACTCCTAACCTTACCACTAACCCCATCCCTATCTTTTAACCTTCGCACTGTTCAGACTAGTGCCCCTTTGGACTAGTGAACTGTCCCTGGGATATATCACTGTGCAAAATGCAATGCTACACGTGAATCCAGAAAAACACTGCAACAGTTGCAAGAAACAGTTTCCAACCTGCCGTCGGTGTGCAGTAGCATGCGGGTCATATCATTGTAAAGAATGCCAACGCTGCCATCCGACAGCTGGTAGCCGAAGCCGTACTTGTTGCTGTAGTCAACCCACTTTGTAACCCAGAGCTGATGACAGTTCTGTAGCGGCGTCGGCAACGAGTCTACACCACACAATTTATTCGCACAGCAACTCTCAGCAACACCTACAAAAAATTTCTGTGCTTCTGGTTGTTAGCCAACAAAAAGTAGGGATGGGAGGGGCGGCATTTTTTACATTTTTATTTTTGTTTCACTGTGCATCACATAATATTCGTATTAAACAAAAACTGACTGAAACAAATTGACACACTAAGTATTACCCATCACAAGCTAAAACTGCAGTATTATTTTTGAGAATCCAATAAAAATTTTAGAGATGCAGATTTTTTTCTATGGATGCACAGCAACCGCTACACAGGAATATTTTTAGGCCTAAGGGAATGAGTAAGCAGAGTCTTAACGTCCTGCTCAATACAGCACAGATCAAATCGATCAATCTGGTTCTTGTAGGTATACAAAAAAAGATCTGTGAAACTAGGTAGTTGTATGAATAATAAAATAGTTGAAAGTGAAGAAGAAATCAACTGAGAGAAGAAGTGGTCAGTGATCCTCGAAAACGAGAGTGATGGAAGAAAAATGCAGTTTGTTCCAAAGATAGAGAGAAGCACAGCTCACAGACCAAAGACAATGTGATACATAGTGATAAAAAAACTTCTTTGCACCTTGAGGCATGACAGCCAGACAACTGGAAAGAGTTTTGTACAGTCGAATGGCAGAACACATGCGACCTGAACATGAAACATTTCATATATACTTACAGCAAACAATGCATATAAACACAAATATTCACAACTTTTTAGACACACAATATGGCACAAAATCACTCCATATCAACTAGCTTTGCTATGTTGAAGATAACATAGATATGCAGATTATTAATATTAATTACACGTAGGGGCCTATATGACATGCATCACTGTTACTTGTTCTAATACTGCTGTAGTGTACTTTATGAAAGATAACCATGACAACTAGCTGAATTCTGCACTTTTCATATCTTTTCAACTGACCGCAAAACTGTTTGAAATTAATCAATTAATAACAGATGATCTTTGAAAATTAATCAATTACAATTTTTTAATCAGTATCAACCCAAACAAAAATGCAAACTTTAATTGCAGCAGCAGCAGCAATAGCAATATGAACAGCATCGTAGGTTAAAACAGTGAGAGCAAAAACTTGCAATTTTCTGAGAGACAGCTACAAATTTCCGATAGAGGAGACTGAGAGCTCACAATTTTAATTTAAGCCCTAAGCTCCCCAAAAATAGAGATTTGCTTCGCAATATTTTGCATCTTTGGAAAAATTTTCAAAATACTAAAATTTAGCCCCATATAGCAATTGCGCCCTAGCAATCCTCCCTGCCATGTTGCCACAGTATGACGTTATGTATAATATATAGCGACAGACCTGCACTGTCAGAACGCTGAATTTCATCATGCAATCCAGCCTTCTCGTTAATGATGTCAGAATGCTGACTATTCAAGTTGTTCTGATTGCTGAAGCTTGAACGTTGTGACGTTGTATCGGTTTTCGTTGTGGGACTTGGATCCATGGCCTTTGACCTAACGACCCTCTGCAGAAACCACACACTCCAATGCATTACACAGCTACGTAAACTGTACACAGCTAGCGCACATGTACGTACAACAATGCAATATTTACTTGGGGCTTGGTAGCAAAAAGCTGTGTTTAAAGCAACACAAACAAAATAAACTGAAATAAATGCATGGTTGTCATTACAGTTAGTTTCATATCAATCAATTTCAATTCATTTAATATCAGTTTTGCTCAGTTCTGGCTCTTCACTTTGTATGCTCCTTAATGGTTAGGATGTTGGATTATGTGGGTTAGACTCCCAGTCGGGTTGCCATCAAATGGCTACTACTTCGATGGTGACTGGTCAGCAGACAGGTAAACCATCACAGTAAGCAACCAACCACTAAGGTCAACTAAAGGGGATGTCTGATGACTGACAAACGCCTGACAAAAATCTGTCGTGTCATGCAAAAATCAGGCGATTTTGTCGGCTGACAAAATCGAGCAATTTTGTCGGCCAAGCAAAACATGTTCTATCTTCAACAACTTTGTCGGCCGACTTTTGGCATATCGGTCAACAAAAGTTTGTTTATGTTGCCATGGTGATTGTTTACCACAGAAAATGAATATTTATTTTAGTTAATATTGTGTTTGTTATTTATTTTCGTTCATTAAATGTGAAAAAGGTGATGCAAGTATCATTTTGCGATCTGCATTCTACTGTTGTGCTAGCTGATATCGTATGAAGTAGCAAACGAATATATCGGCCATGTGTCATGGTTCAACGATTTTGTCGGCCGATTTTATCGGGCAACTAGACCAGATTTCGTCGTTCATATGACATCTCCTTAAGACTTTCATCCCTCCGGGGTAGGTAAATCGTGTACCAGACTGTCTGGTTGGAATTATGGCACAGCACATTCACCTGTGTCAGGTGGTAGGTAAAACTGTGTGATCTCAGATGGCAGGTGATGATCCGTAGCAGGGGTTATCGTATAAAAAGCTACACAGAGCTACACTCAGAAGACAGGCAGACAGACTACAGAGCTTGTTACATTCAGACAGAGTTACAGACTGACAGACACTCTAAAGTGTTTATAACAAGTAACAAACCTGTGACCCAGAGCGTCGCGCACGTTGACTCATGACTTTGGCTTCATGAGCCGCGGACGCCGGAGCAGCAAACGACCTCGGCCTGAGTGACGCACATCAGCATTGCAATGCACTGATGAATAAAATATACCAAGTAGCCAGTGCACATGGCCAAAACAGAAAATTAATGTAAAATAAACGTTCAAAAACCCGATAATGCAAGGTCAAAAATTCCGTTCCGTTAGTCTGTTTGGTAGACAGTGCCGAGATTCAAAATAGGAGCAACTTTGAAAACAGCACGAGCATGTAAATTCGCAAAAGTTGAAAACAATTTGGCTAGAAATTCGTAATAATGTAATACAGTATGTTGCTGTAGTCAAGTTTGAATATAACTATCTATTGTGTATTGAGCAATAGCAGAAAACTTAACCAACTGTGTTGCAGTCAGATCAGAGTGAGATCATTACAAGACATGTACAGGGTGGGCCAAAAAAACCAGACCTGTTTGAGTGTTGATAACTCAGCAATGGTTAGTGGTAGAAAGACGTGTGATACGTCAATGTTTCAGAATGCTGTAAAGAATAAAGACAAATTTGCATAGTGATGCATTTAAATATTCTTTGGCTAATTTGCATAAATATTATCACCCCCCCGAAATTCTGCCAAATCTGACTGTAACACATGGATTTAACATGGATACTTGAGCTGTTGTAACTTAATAATGTTTATTGATGGAAAGGTGTGTAATATCCCAAAAGTTTCGAAATTGTGTACTGAAGAAGTGTACAACTTGCATTTTTCAGCATTTAAATATTCTTTGCCTGATTTACACAAATCTGCCCCACCCCTAAAATCATGATAAATTGGCAGTAACACATGAATTTAAGTTAATTTTCTTACAGCATACAGTGAAATATCAACAATCATTAACACATACGTTAAGCTTAGATGAAATTCGACATAGGCAGTTGCCCAGCTTTTGCATTCATAACCATCATCAGTCCTTTTAAGCAGCTGATCGATCGCTGGAGTCAATGTGTTCAGGATCAGCTGAGCCCAGCATTCGATTAGCACACGTTTCAGATGGTCAGTTACTGAAATTTTGTGACCATGATATCTGTTGCAATGCCCCCACACTGCATTATTCACAAAATTTAAATCTGGACTTTATGGCAGTAAGTTTTTGAGTTCAATGAACTCGGGCACATGGGAGTGCAGACAAATGCCTAATTTCAGGAGTAATGAAGATTTATGCAAATTAGGCAAAGAATATTTAAATGATTTGCTATGCAAGTTTGGCCCTTTTTGTCTACAACATTCTAAAACTTTTGACATACTACACGCCTTTCTACTGGCAACCATCGCTGAGTTATCAATGCTCAAACAGGTCCGTTTTTTGGCCCACCCTGTATAAATTGACAATCATAATGCTGTAGCCACTGATAATGTGAAAGATGTTCGAGTGTATAAGCTGAAATACCGCGGAGCCGGAACAGGAGCTTCAGAAAGCGGGAACTTTGGTGCTGTAAAACAACAGTTTACATTCAGTGACGCCGGCATGTAACCACTCGTGAAGAACTCGTGCCGTAGCATCACAGAAAGACTTGGTCGATCATGAGGGTAGTGGCTTAACAAACGACCAATCAGATCGCGAGCGGCTGGCGTCACGTGACTCGGAACTGTGTAACGATTGGACACAATCCTCTCATAAGTCTCTTTTAGTGTCGAAGTTTCGAATGGAGGCCTGCCGCAGAGCATCGCATACCTGGACATCAGCACAACAGCGGCAGATATTTTCGTTCACAGAATTATACAAAAAAATTCACAGTATTTTTTAGCTCTGCTAAGTCAGATCACAGTGCAATTTTTTTCAAAAATATGCCCAAGCACAGATCTCACATTACAAATTAGCAACATTTTTTACGGAAAACTTCGAAGTAATTGTGCCAAGAGCAATACAACAATATTCAACAGATTGACGCACATGATGCAACCGATTGACCAGATATCAGCCTCATAGCTGTGACCGCGGCGTTGAATCACCTCCGGTGCGATGTAGTTCGGCGTTCCACACACAGTCCTGCGAACAATTCACATCATGCTTCAATATGCACAACAGCACGCAGTAGTGGCCCATTGGCTCAGTGATTAGGATGCCAGATTCACAATGATCAAAAAGTCGTGACTTCAATTCCCAGCGGGCCACAGGTCGGCTATCAAGTAACAATTCTGGGGAAGTTGTTCACACCCATGTGCCACCGTCACCGGAGGCCACAAAACCTATAGGGAAAAGACAGTAAATTCTGTGCCACTTTCAAAACAAAACAACATGACAGCAACTATACCAGCACAATGTATGTATTAGACAACAACAACCAGTTCACATTAGTTTGATGCCATTCATAACAAGTTCACAGCTGGGCAAAAATAAAACAGACTGGCACCAAATTACTTGCTCTCTCTTAATAAAGTGTAAAATATTGAATTTTATTTTTATTCAGCCCAACTGAACATCAGTCAACTTACATCTTCTTCTCTCCTCGATACTCGATCCTAGTCGCGAGTCCAAAGTCTGCAATCTTGACTTGCATCGCATCATTGATGAGCATGTTGCCCAGTTTGAGGTCGCGATGTACAACATGCCTGTCATGGATGTATTGGCAGCCTCTGATCAGCTGACTCATGAAGAAACGAACTTCAGGTTCCGATAACGTCTGCCGCGTCTTTAGCACGTCCACCAACGACTGTAACAGCAAGCGGCACACATGCATCAAGTCACAGTTTATTATCACTGATCCATCAATAGATCCACCTGCAATATATGCCATCAATCACCTGAAGCGCTGGAACACTGGCTACTCAACTAAAGACTCAAAATCCTTTGCTCAGCTGATCGGCCATTGGACATACTGTCATCCTGTGATCATTGAGCGAGTGAGTAGGGTTTAACATCCCGTCTAACACAGTATAGGTCATCTCGAGGATGACATTTCCAGGCAAATGCAGACATAAAATTGTGTATGGTCTACGTGCTGTCAGTGACCATTCTCTCGTGACAAACAAGACGCTGCAACGTGAACAAAGCAGCAGCAGCAGTCACTACCACTATAAGTTAGTCTACAAGGCACTAGTGATGTACTGTAAAACTTCCAATACAAGCCAGGTCTTAAATAAAAGCCAGTGTCTAGTTGCTACCAACTTGCCAAATAGATGCTGTTACTGACGTTATGTCTTAATTCAGTGAATTAAATGATGCAGACCAGAAACTAGATGATTCAAGTTAACTGCTATTACAAAGAGCCACTATTAGAAGATTCCCTACAGCACGACGCAGTACAGTAACCCCAACCCTAATTTCTGAAATTGTCGGAACAGCAGAACAATGCAGGCTGCAAGCCTGTACTCCACTACTTCAATTAGTTGTGGATTCGTTGGACAACAAGTCATACAACAAGCTGTACAACATCTTCAACATCTTGATATGTCAGAATGCTGTGAATTGTTGTAAAGTTTTCGACTTGATATGGACTTGTGCAGTACGTGTTGTGTAAATTTGGTGTAGACTTTGAATTTGCCGTACAGCAAATGTGCAACAAATCGAAGCATATGGAGTTGGACTTTGGCGGCATTGCTGCTGAGTCAGTTACCTTGCGGCTGCAGTACTCAAGAATGAAGTAGATGTTGAGCTCATCCTCGAAGTAGCTGTGAAATTTGACAATGTGGATATGATCCAGTGAACGATGAAGTTCTATCTCCCGCATTATCTGTATACACCACACCTATGTCAACTCAGCCTTCTATCCCTCAGAATGCTGGCCAGCTGGGGTTACCAGATAAAATGAGGCACGTTCACCTGTCAGGTAGCAGACAACACTGTGTGATCCTTTATGACAAGTGACACTCTGTAGCTCTGTGATGGATTTAACATTCTTTGAATCCACCATACATGAGCCTAGGTCCAGCTATTCATACTACACTGTGTCTTAAAAAACATCCCCGACATTTTTGACTGTAACTTGAAAACCAATTACCAGACTTTGGTCATTTGATGGCAAGTTGTGTCAGGAATATTTGTACCAAAAATTATCACTCAGTTTCCCTCCTCACCATATATTTGTTTCTGCACTACCTGGGGAAAGCACAACCAGCGAAATATCACTTTTTTATCCAATGCTATATGATTGCTTAATTGACATAACGCGTAAATACACATTTTGTTCACATTTTTGACACTGTGGCTGACATTTCATTCAGTTGTCCATTTTTCAACTGCCTGCAATAAAATTGCTTGAAGCGTTGGCCCACTATATGAACACAAGCAAGGAGACGCTTTCTCCATTCAGTTGACAGCAGTATTGATAATGTTCTGCTCCAGACCAATATAGGCTCTACCAGTCACTTCTGACTTTACAAACATTCCTAAACTTCATCTGGTAAACACATTGCTGCAAGACAGTCAAACCTTGTAATAGACCTGCTGTTGGGGCCCACAAATTAGGACAGATGAAATTAATTGACGTTTTTCCATTCTTTTTAACACATATTATGCCTGGTCCGCTTTCCCCAGGTAGTGCAAAAGCAGACGTTGGGTGAGGCAAAAACTAAAACACTTATTTAATAGCCAGTTGTGTCAGAAATATTTCTGCCAAATATTATTAAAATCTGCTAAACTTTGTTCAAGGTATGATCGATAATGTTGGGGATGTTTTTTTCAGATTTTCTGTTTCGTTTAACTCATATTTTGCATACAATGGGTGAGGTGGGAAACTGAACGCCGTGAACGGTCATTTGATGGCAAGTTGTGTCAGGAACATTTGTACCAAAAATTATTAAAATCTGACAATTGGTTTTCAAGTTGCAGCCGAAAATGTCGGGAATGTTTTTTTTGAGACACAGTGTACATTTGTTACTTGTAGCTCCAACCTAAGGCATGACATATTGATTACCGGATCCGTATCTGCATTCAGATCAGCACAAAATTAAACTTACCGTTCCTTGTTCCAGGAACTAATCCTTCCAAAAACTTAACCAAAATGAAATCCATCCTGAACTTCCAGACTAGTACTGCCAACAGAGGAAAAAAATAAAACAGAAGAGAAAGCAAACCTTTTCTCTCTGGCGAGGTTTTGATATTCGGTCCTTGGACAGCACTTTGCCAGCATACACAGCCTGAGTGCTGGTGTCTGTCATCTCATAGCAGCGTGCAAAGCCGCCCTACACGCACACAGCACACAGTTGTCACCATGCCTTTCGTCGACATGTATGCGGCCGTACACCCACTTTATTGCACCCAGTGTGCAATGAACGAAGTGGTCGGATGCTTGTGAGCCGACCAGTCGACCAGCGCCAGATCCGCCAGTCAAAGCAAACATGTGCGGGAGACGTGCATCATTTTTACTATTTCATGGTCACTACTAGGGACCAACCAAATTCACGGGAAAAATGCATGATTTCACGGCAGAATTTTAAAAATGTGTCAAATTTCACAGAAAATTCATGGAAAGAGTTTCGGAAATTCACGGGCCACACAGACGTTATTTCGAGGTGCTGTGCTAATGCAAACGAAGAAATTTCAGAACAACGAATATTTACTACACTAAGTCAAGACTCAAGACAGTCAATG
>Ga0209367_1005488_pt1 | contig 17587 bp, 12 predicted proteins | sample WorMetLIZISLAND2_FD_187412 | JGI IMG/M metagenome (GOLD analysis project Ga0209367, IMG submission 187412) | Marine gutless worms symbiont microbial communities from Max Planck institute for Marine Microbiology, Germany - Olavius geniculatus... ... | reverse complement strand
CGCAGACTCTAGTTTCAGGAACCGTAAAACTTTTCCATAAATTTAAAGGGGGTCACCCCGATCGAGGGCGCTAAATGAGAGGGGGGGGTGGAAAAAATTCGCGATTTTTGGCCAATAAGTCGCTGTATCTCAATAACGGTGCGAGATAGGGCCTATGTTACTATTAATCACTAATAGGAAGTCGTACACTGGCTCTCGATTGCCACCGAACTCAATGACCTTGGATGACCTTGAACGCTAAAATAGAGGTTTTATGAATTCTTTGGCGATTTTGGGCTGCGAGACACTTTTCAAGAGCGAATTGCGCTGAAACCAATTGAGATAGACATGGAGAAGCTGCGTATGAAATTTTCAGCATTGAACGCAGATTTCGACAGTCCAAGTCTCGATTTTCTAGGTTTGAGAAAACCTGCGCATGAGGGCATCAAAGAGTGGTACCCCCGTAAAAGTCGTTATTTTACCATTGTTGGCCAGTCTTTCATGAAAACAGCTGGAGATAAACTGACAGTTTGTGAACGGGAACTGCTATAGGCTTTTGCACATCTCGTGAGCCTTAGCTCAAATTTCTTGTTACTAAAAGCTAATATGTATCAAAGATGGTAAGTCCTCATTCATACGTGTACACAGAAAAGAGGTAATTTAGAGTGCCCAGAAAGTAGAAAAAAATTCTCTGAGTTTTCCACGCATTTCCAGAAACATAAACTTATTTTTCCACAAATTATTGCAACACAAAATAATTGTAATAATGATAATCTGGGGAGCATAGCAAGCCCCCCCAGCAAGGTCTGGCGTGGAGCTTCAACTGCAAATGTATTTTAAGAGCATTTTTGCACCCCAGAAGCCATATGTGACACTATTTTGTTTGTTACAATTTTTTCATGAGACTGCAGAGAATTCCTGATAACTCCCTGAGTTATCCAGGAGTTTTCCAGATTCAGAAGAGTCCCTGAAGATTCAAGGCTTTCCAGGTTTGTATCCACTGTTATTTACAGCATTCATTCAGACACAGCAAGCACACACGATTTGAGATGTGCCAAGCGTTTAGCAGGCACTTTTGCAAAATATCACAATTAATGCCAAACAATGGCACAGACGTTCAGAATAATGAAAAAGATAAACTAAATCTATCAAACAAAAATATTCCTAAGTTCTCATTCATAGCGAAAACTGATGTCTGATACTATGTAGCAAACATGCTCTTAATATGGTTTCTTAAATATTAAAACCCATTAAACAAGTTCACTGCTCGGCTTCTGTTAGTGTAAAAGTTACAGCAGAAAAAAGTTAGAACCATATTTGAGCAGACCCCAAACACACATGCACCAGTTAGTGGGACTGTGGCAAGTAAGTGCCCCCAGCCTGAACTTCAACTTGTCTAAAAAACTTTCTTCTTGTCAAAAATGACTTTGAAAAATATGCAACTTGGGGATAAAATGCCCCATTTGGCAGAATTTAGGGATTCTACCAGATTGGAATAAGTGAAAAAGTTTGCCATGACGCTGAAAGTTATCAAATTAGAGTGAATTCATAGAGCAGACTGCAGTACGCAATCATCGCACTGCCTTTCTGCACTCGAAATTTGTTGCTATGGAATCACAAATACTTTACTGTTTTGACAATGCATGGCATTTGCCCGTGCCACCATGGTACAATTGATGTCTGCAACTGCTAAGAAATACCACTCAAAATTCTGAATGAGCAGGTTTTTACAAAGCAAAACAAATCAACAGCAGAGTTTTTTTTATATGAGCCTAAAAATAAGTAGGCCTATTATTTCTACTTTATAAAAGTTAATGGATGTTCACCTTAAAAATTTCGGATAAGTGTACAGCAAACAATAAACAGATCACATATGTCCAGCAAAACTTGATCAAAGTATTCCTTTCTGTGACCATACATATTCATAGAGGCAAATAATAATGCATAAAATAATACGTGAAAAATCAGAATATAACAATCAGTTGCAACACATATTTTAACTGCATATCAAAGTTATTACAACGTTAAACGTAAAACCATATTTATTGCAAATAATAATGCTACAACTCACACCAGTAAATCTAATATTAGCAGTCACCAGAACGGCTATAACCCAGTACACTGATTGATGAAATGGTATAACAGGATTTCAATACGATATAATTCACCATCACCTATAACTGTACACAAATACTTAGCGGGTACCATGCTGTGAACGCTAAATCTGACAGAAATAACATGACAGTAGTCTACAATGCAGGGTGTACATCAAAAGTGCTGCAGCACATGCCAAAGCTATAATGTCTGCACAATTATATGTTGATCTTGCAAATTTCAACAACTGGATGACACTACTATCTGTTACAACTGCACACAGTCTGGCCAGTATTTAACTGCATTTAACAAACTACAACGTTTACCAGTTGCAGTTTCCAGATTACATAAATAATTTTGCACCACCGTAAATAAACCCAAACAAATTCCGTACACACTTGCAGAACAATGTAACACTAAAATACACTATTTTCAGGTCACATAAACACCAGGCAACGATATCTTGTAACCTCCAGATGCCAAAACGCATGGCTTCACTTAGCAACTGCACTCAAATTCAGGCAAAATGTCTCATCTTTAAAAATGGCAGCAGCTTTTTTATCTACAAAGATATCTACAGATTTGCCTCAAAAACTTACACACAAAATATAGAATGCACAAATAGAATAACATTTAATATAACTGATACTAACAATTTTTTAGTCCATTGTCTTCATGCTGTTTTTTAAATGAGCGTAAATAATGACAACATTAACCAATGATGCCCTGAATGCTGCCAATACAATCTGTGTTTCAATCAGTAAGTTGCTCATAACTAAATACAAGAACTGTACAAAAAGCATAGTCACCTTTGAAGCTGTGACAAACATGCCCTCCGCAGCTGTTCAAATGCTACAAAAAGCTCAAACTACAAAAACTGCCAAACTGCTTAAACACTTATATGTTTTCCCATAATTTACACCCCAAAAATATTCTACATAAACTGCATAGTGTGCATTCAATTACCAAACAAAAAACTATATCAATATAATCATTTGCATACCAGATAAATCACAAACAGCATAAAACCCGATGGAACAAAGCAAATACTTCGCTGGCAAGTGAAATATGTAAACACAATGTGATAAAGCTGCATCGGTGGCAATAGTACTGGCAAGAATGGAAACTAAATGGTGCACTGCACAGTGTAATGGCTGAATTACATGGCTCAAAGAAGTTGTTTTTGGGTGCAAACTCCAGTCACATTTTCCCCCAAATTATGTCTTCGTATGTGGGAGAGGTTATAGTTTGCAACACCATTTCCCTTTTGTTGATATCTTTTCTGTTCTGGAAATATTTGTGATCAAAGGCGATAGTTGTCCAAAAACATGTCAAACTGTGGACAGAGTATGGCCCCATTTTATGGAAGAGGAGCAAATTTTGGGACTTGGTTTTAAAACTACACAACATGGAGTCTTGGAGATTGTGCTAAAAATACACATCGGCAGCAAAATACAATTGCCTGACTGTATGTACTTATGTTATGTAAGGGCGATCTCAGTAATCAGTAAGCAACTGAGCATCAACTTTCTGCAAATGACAAATCACAGCAAGAAGTCATGGCGCCTTCTGTTTTGAGGAATGCAGCAATTTTGAAAAAGCCGACTTCTTTTTGTGTTCCATGGATGGGGATTTTCTGAGGTCCGAGCCGTTTGTCGCAGAAGCATGCAAGAGCGTGGCAGCTGGGTAGGACGATGTCCGTCCATTGCTTTGATCTTGCATTGCTGGACTCAAGTTGATCGGATCACTCATACTCTTGATCATTCCACCGCAGACTGGCGTCGGCGTTCTGTTTTCAGTTCTTCACATAAAACACACCAACAGACACCGTGTATGAATGCTCTCCATCTGTCAGCTGTCCACCTGCAAAAACCAGCTCATTTGAAATAACTAATTAAATCAGGTACACCAAACCAGAAAAAACCAAAGACACTTGTTGGTCAGCTTGAGCAAATAACAAAAGAGAATACTGGATGTGAATACATGCAGGATTATATGCTGATCATTTCGATCAAATGCACTGTTTGTTGGCAGAAAAAAAGACAACAATAAGCAGAGTATTGTGTAAAAACCTATTAAAAGTTAGGCTGATCAAGCTCACAGTTGAAAAACATTAAATTCATGCTCACAACTTTTAAATGAGTAAACATTCTGTGGGCACTGTAAACTTTCCTGACATTTCCCTGACCCTCTTACCTACGTTTAAGTTTCTCATGCAATGCATACTATCAGCAAAATAGCAAAATGTCACTGCAACAACAATTCAATGAAGCAACGCAATGTGACACAGAAATGCAAAGTCTGCACTAATACACTACTAATTCCAAATGTGGAGTTATTTTCACCCTACAAGATTTTCGTTCACATTCAACACACAGGCATTAAGTTTTGAGATTGGCCACCAGACAAGAGGGTCACCAATAATTCCTCAATGAAAAAAACGCAAGCCACTCAACTGAGCAGTGACAATGTATCAACTCGAACCTTGGCTCAGTAGCCAGTTCATGAACGCTGTTCTTGTCCAACGATGACATGCTGTCCTCCGAGCCGGAGCTGACGAGCTGGTGTGACTGAGAGAACTTTGAATGCATCGACGGACTGTGACGTCGGAGATCACGAAGGGACGTCGTCGGTGTGCCGAGCAATGAGGTGCTTGAAGCGGTGACATTGTGACGATCACGCAGGTCAGCACCACACAGCGCTATAGACCACAACAGTAAAAAAACAACAGCATTACCAGTTTAGCGGTTCTATCATCACTTTGCCTTACAGCTCATCAGAGACAAATCAACTCCTCTAACATTGAACAATTTAAATAGCTGCTCAGGTCATTTTCGATCAAGTGTTCAGAATCTAACTGTTGACTAACTGTTGAAACAGTGCTTATCAGATCTTCTTACTTAATATGGTCACTGAACTTCTTACTTATTCACTCACGCACTTGCATGCATCGACCCGCATCAGTTTGATAAATAGTACCAACAAACAGATGCATGAATTAATTTCAAGTCATGCAAAATACACCAATTTGTTCAACGTCTTACAAAGCTGCAAATATTAAAATGACGTTATTCGGTCAGTTGTAAACTTGTAGTTTAAAAACCTCCAACTGATGCAAAAACGAAGTACTAGCACACTGATACAAATCTGATATCAGCAAAGCTTGCAGCAGAAGCTGGTCTCTAGCATTAACCACGTCTTCAACAGCAGCTGCAGCACACATGACTGTGCAACAGGGTTGTTAATATAGCAGTATTGCAATTATTGCAATAAGTATTGAAATACTCTTTAGTATTGCAACAGGTATTGCAATACTGGTTGCATATTTAGTATTGCATGCGGTATTGCAATACTTTTAGGACTGAAATATTGCAATACTTGGAAGAAATATTTTTTGATGTAAAGTACACTCTTATAATCATGAGCATGCTGTTTAATTATGCAAAGAATTCGTTTCATTCTTTTGTTCAAGCATGTGAAAAGGACTGAATGAAAAGGAACATGTCAACACGACTTGTTTATCGCTTAAATTCTCGGTTAACCACATTATCATGTAGTCTGTTGTCAACCGAAAATTTAGAAAAAGTTGTACACAGCAGCAAAAATCAAAATTTATTTGAGACAACAGATAGTGGTATATTGCAAAAAATATTGCAATAATGACTTGGAAAAAAATCATTGCAATCAGTATTGCAATAGTTTTACGCGCGAAAGCAGCTACTGCTTTCAGCGCGTCTTAGCCATCGCAATTCTGTCCGTCCGTCTGTCACACGGGTGGATCAGTCAAAAGCGGTGCAAGCTAGAATCACTAAATCTTTACCGTCAGCTGCCTGGAAGACTCTAGTTTTAAGAACCGTTAAGCTTTTCCATAAATTCGAACGGGGTTACCCTGAACGAGGGCGCTAAATGAGAGGGAGGTGGCCAAAATTTGCGATTTTTGGCTAATAAGTCCCTGTATCTCAGTAACGATAGGGCCTAGGTTACTATTAATCACTAATAGGAAGTCGTACACTGGCTCTCGATTGGCGCCCAATTCAATGATCTTGAATGACCTTGAACGCCAAAATAGGGGGTTTTATGGATTTTTTTTGGCAATTTCGGGCTGCGACACAAGTCTATATCATTCACATCATTCACAAGCTGGCGCCACGGAACTATCTTTATGCGACCCAGGTAGAGAATTTGGTATTTGTATATTAACTCAGTGTGAACAACTCATTTTTCAGCTAAACTACTGAACCGGAACTGCTATAGGCTTTCGCGCGTCTCGTGAGCATTAGCTCAAATTTCTTGTTTCCACCAGGTATTGCTATTGCTATTGCAATTGCAATACTTTTTGCCAGTATTGCTAACAACCCTGCTGTGCAACGACTGCAGCTGATGAGGATCATGCAGGATGATGTCAAATGACATGGACAGCACCAGTTCACATAAACAGTGTTCACATAAACAGTTTTGACATAAGCCTGCATTGATAAACATTTTGTTAAAAAGTTGACCACAGAAAATCATAATTTCTTTATCAGAGACTGACCTACCCAGAAAGAGCTCAACAGAAAACAATGCATTGTATGACGTGCCTAAATTGACCTCAAAGCTTTTGCCATTATACTTCATAGTAAAATAGGCAATGGGTTGTAATAATCTTGCTCTGGCCAAAATCCTGTCAATGCAAATGCAAGCCAAATATTCACAGCTCAGCTGCCACCATGGCTGTGCAAATAATGTTAAAAAAGCAAAATAACAGAACTAAACAAAACATCACAAATATTATATTTCATACATAAAGATAAACGTAAAGGTATCCCGATAGCAAGTGTAGGGACCGGAGCTGATCCCGGTCTCCAGGCAGTCAGCCCACAGGTGACCTAGTCATAAACCTTGCGGTAGGCTGCCAGTACTTTCCACCAGGCCCGCGGCTACCTTCCCAGCCACAGAACATCGCCGCCCCTTGACCAATACCAAATTATGTTTTACTGCTTGGTGACAGAAGCAAAGGTGTGTGAACAACTTGCCCAAAGTTGTTACCTGGCACTGCACCGGGCTAGAAATAAACCAGGGACCTGTGGTCAGCAGTCCAGCCTCTACCATTACACCATCAAGCCACATGTACACAGTTAAATGCTGAAGATGTCATTCGCTTCCTAAGATGTGGAAGATGATGTACAATATGTGGATTTAGTAACAATAATGACAATATGTCACCAGTCAATTCAACACATTTATTAAACAGAAGTAAAAAATATTGAAACAATTAAAGCCAAAACAACATCAAGCAAGTGACAATCATGTAAAAAAGAACGCTTACAAATCCTAAATGGAAATTAGTAGAAATCACGCACATACAGATAAACTGAGATAGAGCTGAGCAACCTGAGAATAAACATCATGCATGGCGCAAACATAAACACGCAAAAAATAGCAAACAATGCTGAAAAATAATCAACAAATAAACACACCAAGCAAATTACTGCAAACCAATAATAACGCCGAGTGATAACACAGCAAATCAATGATAACAATGACTGACAACAACAAGAACGACAACAACAACATGCAGACAAATGACAACACCAGCAGCAGAACACCGTTGAGCGAGCAACGGCAACGTACAGCCGGTAAGACCAGGAAGTCCAACACCAACAACCGACAGCTGCATGCCAGCGTGCATCAGAGACGGAAATACGTTCTTTCCAGCGCACCACCCTACACCAGCGCAACCCATCATATGACATCATATCATTAATGATTTGCACGGGCTTGAATGAAGGAATAAATGAAACACTGTAACACTGGCTGCCAGTTTAATCCAGGACATGAACTAAAAGAATTGAATCTGTTTTAAATAAAACTGAAATAAGAGAAGTGAACAAGAAAAGTCAAAGGCAGACCAGGTGCATAGGCGGGTGCTCATCTCCCATACATTGGCTGTTGAGCCCGTACATAGATAGACCACGTGAATCCATGACGCATGGTCAGAGCGTCACCACCCTTTGACTGGTAGCAAATTATACTGCTTGGTGAACAGAGGCACATGTGTGTGAACAACTTGCCCAAGGTCATTACCTGGCAGTGCCCCAGCCCGAAGTCGAAAATGCAACCTCAGGGTTACAAGTGCGGCACATCACCGTTACACCATCAATCCACACACAAGAAAAGTACTGCTATATAAAATATAATTTTAAAAATCCAAAAACAGATATAAGAGCTATATAAAAAGACAGAAGCCTGAGACAAAAAAACTAAGAAGAAGAAAATAATAATACCCAAAACTAGAATAAACTTAAATAAAAAAAACACAAAAAAAGAAAATCGTTGGCATAACACCTCATCAGCCAACATTTACAACTTCACTCAATGCTATAGCGCATTACTGGCGACTCATCTTCAGCACAAATCTAGTTAATAGAGCATCAATAGCTACATACAAATTGTTGTTTATCTCAAATAACTGCAGACTTCATGCAATCAGATTCATTATCAGAAAAGCACAAAATGTTCAAGTTTGTGTAAACAGAATGCAACGTTAACTAACATCAGTTTATACGACAAACATTATCAGGCTTTAAAGCAATAACTTGACTGAGTTCTAACCAACTAACAACTATCAATATATCTTCCTTGTTGAGTAGAGAGACAATTTCAGCAAACACAAAGCTGAGAGCTACATTGGTATCATGCAAAAATGTATTCACAGCAATGGACATCAGCGAATATTGACAGGTTATGCTACAAAGCTACGGCACAGAACTACTGAGAAATACTTGTTAATGATGCAGTAAAACAGATCTACCGAACAATAAATACAATGAAATAGGGCTGACGCATTCAACAAACATGCATACATTGGCCAATATTAACACTATTTAAAAAGTAAGATTTCTGCCCAGATTAAAGTCCATTGCATGAAAGCTCATCCTCTATGGAATGTTTTAAGCTATCAAGGGTATAAATCCAATTATTCTATTATAAAATCTAAGTTAGCCAGATGGCTGGCTCCATTACCAGCTAGCACCTATAACCAAGTCAGCAAACCAACAAATTCGGTAACAAAACCTTCTTTCTTGTTACTATTATACAGAACTCGTAATTTCTTCATTAATAATGGCCACAGCTATCGCTAGTATTATTTGTCATACCTACCCATGAAGGCATGGCCAAACTGAGTTGGAATGGTCAAAAACCAATTCACAGATCCAGTCACCCATCTAAGTACTAATCATGCCCAATTAGAGAAATTCCATTGATTGAAACCACCGTGTAACCACTGAGCCAAACTCTGAACTACAGCCAAATAACATTATAAATAACCAATTGACCATAATGCTGCATCCCATATTCTCGTACTATTAACATACAGACAAGGTGGTTTACACGCACAAATAGGTATGGTATAGCAACTAATTTGTTATTCAAATGCTGTAGACTAATAAAACAGAAGTGTCCACAGCTGATCATCATATAAACGAACACATACATTACACAAATATCTCTCCAGTAACCACTAACATAACTGCATTTAATATACAATCTTGTGTGAAGCATGCACAATTGTTACTGAAATATAAAATAATGATGCAAAACTAGAGCTGTCAAAGCGTTAATTTTTTAAACACACTAACGCATTGCGTTAATTTTTTAACGCATGCGTTAACACGTTAGTAACGCGTCATTAATATTGCCGATATTGTAGGTAGACTACATCGAGAGAATGACAAGAACGAGGTTCATGAAGTCGTGCCTGTGCCGCAGGACCATGACAATATGGAACGACCACAAAACAATTTCTAATTACGTGAATATTATTCGATTGTCAAATAACCGTGGTTTAATGGAGTATTGGAACTCCTGCTTCACAGTATTTAGTAAATATACTAGAGTTGTCAAAGTATTAATTTTTGAAATGCATTAACGCACTGCATTAACTTTTTTAATGCATTAATTAATGCATCATTAATGCACCCATCGACAGTGAGAGTAGGGGGGGTAAGTTACCCAGGGCCCCGCAACATTTGGGGGGCCCGCCTGTAAAATATAGAAAGTTATAAACACATTTTAGACATATAATCAACAATAACTGCTGTCACAGCTAACATAAAAATCTATTAGCCTGTCGTTGGAATAATTATTTATTTACAGTAGTGATGGAATGGCAACTACAGTGTAGTTACTTGAGTTCATTCGATTGTCAAATAACCGCAGCTTAACGGAATATTGAAACTTTTGCTTCACGGAATTTAGTAAACTAACATAAATTTACGTATGTACGTTAATTTTTTTAATGCGCATTAATTTTTTTAATGCGCATAAATCCGTTAATTTGGCAGCTCTAAAATTTACATATGTGCGTTAATTTTTTTAACACTCTTTAATTTATTAACATGTTAACGGGTTAAGTTAACGAGTTAATTTGACAGCTCTATGCAAAACGCTTGAAAACAACACCGAAAGCACATAATGCAAGCACATCCTACCTGACATGGACTTAAAATCAGGAACACAGGAAGACTGGTTACCGACTTTGGATGAAAAAGCAAGTCCTTTATGTCCATGAGAAGCAAGGAATGAAAACACCAAAACACAGACAAACTTACTGACATATACAAACTTATTACATTCAGTCCAGCTAACATCAGAATGTTGTTTATAAAAACATAAAGAGTCCTTCCCCAGCCACAAAGTCTTTCATTTTCGTTTCTCCAGCTAATACTGTAACTTAAAGACTATGGGCAGTGCATAGAGCAGTGTGCCTGTTTACGTCCCAGCTCTCATTGTGCCTATCCACGGAAGGATGGCTGGGCTGAATTAATCTGGGTGGGTGGCTGCTGATGGCCACCCACCCAAGTGCTGAGCAGGACCACCATCGATTAACTTCACTGATGAGACCAATAATGTTACCAAGTAAGCCAAAATGCCAAAAATGCCAAAATATTTGCTGAAATAACATAATATTTACAGCAATGTCAATGCTAAAATAATTATGGTCCACATGGCTAGCATCAGAAACAATACATTTGCCAACAATTAGGGGTAAGTTTTACGCTGACACTAAAAGCACAAGGCTAATGAAAAAGCCCTCCTGGTCTGTTTCGAAAATTTACACGACCAAAACTGCAACACTAACTCCTAATATACGACAGAAGATGCACATGCTACAAGCCAAAATAAAATCCATTTCTTAGCATATGTACACACACAATGCAAACTACACATAACTGAGACAAACAGTAGACAAGCATACCGACATCACTCATCTCTTATGTCCAAGCCTGCAAGCTTGTACTACGTGCTCAGCACAGGCCATACTCTTCAACTACATGTCAAGCTATATGCAGCAATACAAGTGAATTATTGATACGAGGTCTATGGTCTCTCATCGCTGCTCTATCACCAAGGAATGTAGTTGTCCTGACAACGTTCTTCCTTGCTGCAAACATTCGGTGCTGAAAATATTACCTAAAATTTGCATTAAAACTTAAATGCCACATAATTCATTAGCAAATACTTTGTTTACCCTTATGTTCGAAAACTAGGATTCCATCCTCACGTTGCTGCTTGCCTTTGTTGTGCTCAACTTTTCAAAATGTTTTTTTCTCTGTTACTCTTCATTTTTCAACAATCTTTCCCTTAATAGACTTCTAACAGACTAGTTCTGCACTTTAATCCAATATGCTAAACTGATCAACGTTTCCTATCACACAAGTCGATACGACTAAGCCGCCAGAATCAATAGTAATTAGTCATGACTTAACACAGATGACTAACTTGGGACCATTTTTTTAAGCACAGCAACTGAACTGTTCACTAAAGCAATTGCATTACACAGCAGTAAAAGAATATGTATCATTGTCAATCACAACACATCCGAATTTTTGGAATTAGTGATCATGTATTTGATGATAAAATTACACATCATAGAAATACACATAGATGGTAGAATACAACAAATCAAATGTGTCCCTAGAGACGTCAAACAATATCACTAAAATAGTATAGTCCGATCTCCCAAACAAGAAACTTAAAAGCATCATAGAACAACGACTCACTATGTGGCATCATAGCTGAAGCGATTTCATCATCATCATTGTCGTCACTGTTGAGAAACTTGTTCTGGCTTCGGCTGCGATGCATTGAATTACCTGCAATTATCAAACTCACAACTTTCAAACTGCAATTTGAATTTCACCATCAGACAGTTGCAAACCTACTACCCTCAGCAGAACGGGAAATGAGTAGCAGTTCATGGTGGGCTATCGGGTAAATGCCTAGTGTGGCTGTAGGGATGGTGGTATGTCCGCTGACTGCACTGCAGGTCCAAATGTTCACTGATGCGAGTAATGGATGGCTGCATAGTACACTGCAGTATCATTAGCTCATACCAATCACCTGCCAGTTCCAAGATTGTAAAGCGCTTCTGATCACAAGTCTGACTCATACGAGCAGCAATATGACATCGCTGGTGTAATCAGTATACAGCATGTGCCCACAGCTTTACCTTTACATAATGGGAAATAAGTAAAAAAAACGATAAATATGTCAATATGTGTCCTCCTTCAGTGATCTAAAGTTGCTGCTGGGGGGACAAAAAGGATACACAGGCTCTAAATCTTCTGCCAAAATAATAACTAAAAGTCTATTTTTGTGGGCCAAACTAAAGTGGAGTAATGCTGGAAAAGTGGGCTAGCTGAAGACAAATCGACTGTGTGTAATAAATGTGTGAAAGAGGACTGCTAACCTGAAACCAGTGCAACAGAAGAGCCACGAAGCAGTGAGTCCAGGTAAGGAATGCCAGGGTTTGTGATGATGTTAAAGCCACAGATCTTCTCAATCTTCTTCCAGCGCTGCGTTCGTTCCTGAAGCTCGACTTTTATGTCTTCCAGCGCTGCCCTGTTACCGGCATCATTACCACGCCATCATTATCAGTGCACAAGCCTCTTAACGTCACACACATGGATCATCATGCATCAACAAAAATTGTCATACTAATTGTGCTGAGATTGCTGGTTTTTACAAAGTAAACAACAACTTGAAATTACTTCAGAAAAAGCCACATAAGCCAGTACCAGATCCATCCAAGAATTAACTACTAATTAACTCTCATCATCATCATTCAATATTTTTCCCATTAATTGTGAACTAGCTTAACTAAACTAAACTACCTCCTTCCAATGTTACTCTGCATCCAAGTTTAACACTCTTCCGTAATCTATACATCTTAATTCACCCAATGACTGCTACACTATCTTAGAACATCACAGTACAGTAGGCTGATAGATATATAAATGTGTTATGCTGCAGCACACTAATAGAGCAGAGAACGGCACTTATTGGATGCAGCAAATAAAAACGACAGACACAGTGACAATAAAGCAGACATACGACGGTTGTTCCATAAATAAGTTCACAAAATGGCACCATACCAATAATTCTTAAAAATAAGAAAAATCCAAAAAAATACTTTTTTGTAAGTAATTTAATTCTAAATACCAGATGTGAGTTGAATTATTATAATGACGCCTCTGTGACATTATTTATAAACATTAAATGAGGCAATGTTTCCACTGAAATTGTCCTATCATGAACAGCAAGCTATTGTGTTTGTTTTGTGGGCAAAAAAACGTAATGCAAATGAGATTCACTCTGAAATGCATCCAGCATATGGCAACAAGTATTTTACAATGCAAACAGTACATATTTAATGTAAAACAATGCTAGATAGGAAGAAATTTGCATCAGTTACCAAAGTGCAATCGATCGTTCGTTAGTGACTTGGACAGCAGCCAGCATCGTTCTTTGCATCGAGTATTCAGAAGCTTGTTGACAGATGGGACAAATGTTTGAACAAACTCACACGATGTGTTGAAAAATGAAGCACTAATGTTTAGCATTTAAAGATCCATGGCCGCAGTCAAACTCACTTGCAAAAGTTTATGTAGACCTCAATTAAACATTTCACATTGCCTATATAATATGATGATTTGAACTTTATAAACGTATGAAATTAATGCCTCAATATAACGAAAAATGGCGTTACGTTATGCTAAAAATCCTAATCTTGAAAGTGGCCGGAAGTGATACCACCGCATGACCCAGTCAGTGTTTACCAATCAATTATAATATTTTTAATGGCAAAAATACTGTGTCGCATGACAACTGCAGCAGTACATAGGTAGACAATGTGATTTTATAATGCTTGTGTTTCTGAGCATATTTTACGTTGACTTTGAGTACACGGCTACACGCAATGACGTCATCTGCCTGTTAACATGGCATCTCGTTTTCTACGGCATTTTCGTAGATCGTCGATTTCAAAGGTAAGTTTCTTCGTGTTGCCTAGAGGAGCTGGGAGCCAATATTACTGACAAAATTCTCAGAAAATTGTGCTGTATTAAGAAAATGGTAAGTTAATTTTGGTGTCCAAGGACCTTTAACTTGTTAAGTTTATTCGTTTTTTTCTTTTCCATGCTGTTGTGAAAACATTACTGACAGGAAAAATAATACACAAATACACTGTGTTCTATTAGCAGATGACATCACAAATAAATGACGTCATAATCCAAAAAATTTCTGCGGATGTGCAGCATTAAATTCCCTACGAAGTCCATATTTCAGATTATTTCTATTTTCAGAATCAAAGGAATAGCGCCATTTTGTGAACTTATTTTTGGAATGACCTTGTAGAAAAAATGTGCACAGAGACAGATATAAACACACTTATCAAGCACCTGACACTCATGATTTTGTTGTCTGTTTCATCCAGTGACGTTGTGTGAGCCACACGAAACGATCCTAGAAACTTTCCCTTCTGCTTCCGAATCTTTTCACACTAAACAACGTGACACAGCATGCAAAGGTGCATGATATCAACTTATGAACTTACAAAATGAGTATGCAAGAAATGCAATACAACAAGACTTAGCTGCTCAGTGAACAAAATGGTTGTCAAGCTCAGAACGAGCAAAAGTCCGAAATAATCAAGATAAGGTAATATGGGCTTTCAACAGTGATAGCAATCACTAAGACATAACAGTCTACTTTACAACATACAATTCCATCGATGGATTCCTCAGTCCAGACCACCACAACAACAGAGTGGCATAAGAGTGGCATAAGACCAAGACAACAACATACTGTGTTCTGTTTACCATGTCTTTGGCATTGATGAGTTGTTTCTCGGCTGAGATTCGTCTCTCCTCAAAGTACTTGGTCTCAACCTCGTAGGTGAGTTGCAGCCACTGCTGCAGGTCGGCAAATGGCATCTGCTGGCGCATCTCCAGCTGACGCTCAGCCTCACACAGTGCTCGACGAACCTACACATGTACACAGTGGACAAACTAAAGTACAACTTCTACATACTGTATAAAAGTATTTTTCTACCACTACATCTTGTGCAGTGGCACACATCAGACATTTTCATAGCTTACATCCCTGGTCATACATGTGAGTGTGAACAAACACTGTCATTCACTACGGCATCACAACATCACAGCTGTGTCAATAAGCCGCAATACAAATCTTGACCACCCATCTGCATCTCCATCCCTCATCTGTCTGCCTGTCTGTCTTGTACAAGCTCTTAAGTGATGAAAACAAGACAAAAACCAAGTAAAAAACCAAAATCGCTGTAAATCATTCACCTGGCAAGCATAACTGGTAAACAATAAAGGTCACTAGGCAACAAAGACATCCAGAAAACGATGCACATGCAATATGCAGTATGCACTGTGACTTTCAATAAAAAATTCAAAATAAGTAAGTGCTGAATGTAATATGCAAACAGATGCCTAATGTCAACACTGGGCCAACATACTTTACTAAATAATGAACATTCCACTAACTTAATAAGCAATAAATGCTTCATATATCAGTTATTCAACGGTAGACCACTGTGAAAGTACAAGATACACGAAAAAAAACAAGTTTAATCCAATCAGGTTTTATAAAGTGACACAACACACAAGCCAAGCGGTACAGCAGCAGTGTGAAGTGCGAACCTGAACCAGTTCTTCCTCAGCCAGTTTAAGCTGTGAAAACTCTTCTTCATGCTGCATCTCACGCTGCTGCCGAAGTCGCTCCGCTTCCGCCTTTACAATGACAGCGTCATAAGCACTAGTGACACAGACTATATTATTATGGTGGCTTAACAGATTGGGCGTTGGAATTACGATTGCGAGGTGGGTTCTATTCCCAAGAGGGTCGCTATCAAGTTGTTACTACTTGGATGGGTGACTATGTGGACGTGCAAACCATCTTGGCACATAACTAACACCAAAGTCAACTAAGCCTTCCATCCCTCAAAGGTACAGCGGGTGGCCAAAAGTGTGTCATAATGCGATGACGATGCCAGAAAGTCGTGACACGCACCGCAAATGAAATAAGTAAAATTTCGAACTTTAACACATCTCTAGCCGATTTATATCTATGGTCATGTAGTTTTATCTATGTAAAATGCGTTGCATCATTCGTGACGTCATTTTAATCAAAAATATTGACAAACAAAGCGATTGAAATGATACAACAGGCAAAGAATTGACAAGGGAGCAAAAGAAAATTATTACAAAATTCAGTAATAGTAATTCTAACAAAGGATTCATTTTGAATACATTAAACGTAAGACAGGCTTGTGTACAGAAGTTTCTTAAGTGATGGAAATGTTGACAAAGCGTAGAAAAGTGGCTTCAAACTGGCAGACCACCGAATCTGAATGAAGGAGCTATTGGAGAATAATTCATCATGTTGACCATAAGACACTGAGAGGCAGTAAGTAATCCTTATACCACAGCTGCCAACCATCAACTGCTTAATGTGGCACTGTTTGCAACTCTGTACTGAATGCAGTCATTTAATGCAAAACTTATCACTTATGTAACCTGTGCTTAAACTTCAGTGCTTATGACAGGCTAATAAATGCCATTTGTCAGTGATAGTGTAAGGAACGTCAAATAGATCAACCTTAGCCTGTCCGATGTCCTGTAGTTGTCTTTCTAAGTCTTGTTTATCATCTGCTACCATCCGCTGAGCAGTCTGCGCCTGCTCCAGTCTGCAAAACAACATTTCAATGACCATATTGTCTACTATATATTAACAATAACGATCAAAAGTTCTAGTCACTGCACTCTGCACCTTAAATGAACATGATGCCTCAGACATATGTTCTATCAAACGAAATCAAACACACCGAGAATAAAAGCACAAAATATTTCAAAAGGGCCTCTGTGCAGTGTTCAAAATGCTACATAGCAATATTAATTAAACAGATAATCTACACTGTGTCTCAAAAAAAGCATGTGACTACATTTTTTGCAATAACTTGAACAATGAATGTCCGATTATAATAATTTTTGGCACACTTATTAATGAGACTATGTGTCATCGAATGGTGGTTTCATTTCCCACCTCATCTATTTAGTGCAACTGTCTTACCTTGGGAAAATGGCAAAACCTACAAATGGTAAATTTTGCCTCATCCAGCTGCTGCAGCGGGAGACACCCGACTTCATCGGTCCTGACCTCT
>Ga0209367_1005487_pt1 | contig 17587 bp, 13 predicted proteins | sample WorMetLIZISLAND2_FD_187412 | JGI IMG/M metagenome (GOLD analysis project Ga0209367, IMG submission 187412) | Marine gutless worms symbiont microbial communities from Max Planck institute for Marine Microbiology, Germany - Olavius geniculatus... ... | reverse complement strand
TTGTCTGCAAAAGAGTGAATTGCGACGAAATGGATGGAGATAGACTACGATTACCTGCGAACAGGAACTGCTATAGGCTTTCGCGCGTCTCATGAGCTTTTCTCAAATTACTTGTAACAGTTTACCCGTGAATTCCAGTTCTATTATAGACCTACCACACGTCATGTACCTGTAAGTATATAAGTAATAAGTAACAAGAACGTCTGAAGTGCACGTCCAAAGCAGCAGTGCGTCACTACGCCATAGGGGCCTGCGGTACAAAAATACAACTGTTTTCCGAAAGTATGTAGTATGTACGCTGACTTGAGGCCCTGAAGCAGAGCCCCTACTGTAGTTCCAGACACTGTGGCATGTGAGCTCTGTCATACTTACACTGAGTTTTAGAAACAGTTGTGATATAACGACCATTGTGACTGGAGTAGGTTGAAGGATGCAGGAGCCAGGTGAGCAAATGTGTAACGGACGCGGGTTCAGCGAGCTGTGGTCCGTATCAGATCAAACGTTTGTACTGGACAGACTGCGGAATGCCCGGAACAAGTAAATATTTTTACTATAACTTATTACCGTTACTACAACACACACAACAGATCGTCTGAGTATTATTATGTCGTTGTCCTATACTTGTCGCTTTCACCTGTGTGATCTTATATGGCGGGTGACGCTCCGTAGCTTTAAAGTGAGTTTTTGACGACTATCTATACTTTTTTTAAAAAAAACATAAACTTAATACGTTACGGATCTTGCTATGCAGTCTGTCTGTCTGTCCCTTCGTTTACTGTCTGTCCCGTAGAAGCTCCTAATTAATACCCCGTTTACACGATCAAGCAAACGTCGAGCAAACATCCAGCAAATGCATTCAAAATACACGTGCACGACGTGTGCTCTAATTGCTTGATGTTTGCTCGATGTTTGCTTAATGATTGCTTGACCGTATATATTACTGATTGTGGAACAAGTGTGCTAAATCACTGTCCGAGTTCGTCTAAACCACACTAGGTTTGCGCTGGTACTGTTTTTGCAAATTTTCGGCTGCAGGTGTGCGTCATAAAGCAAACAGCGGTGTAGTCTATGGAATATGAGCATGGGTTTGAGTACGTTACAGCACTGTCCTGAATGGTGTGAGCTCGTACTGCGTACTTGCTTACCCATTTAGCACTGCTGTAACCGGTACTTAATACTCACTTATCTCACTCCGGATCGTGTTTAGACTCGCGTTCAGAGCGACGTAATTAAACTGAGCTGAACTGAACTAGCATGGTTTAGTTTTTAAAGAACTGACTAATGGGCAAGCCTAATGGTTATTGGTTGACGCGTACGTTCGCCTAGTCACGTAGTCACCGACGCCGTTAAACGGTGCCTACTGTAATGCATTACTGCTTGCTCATTGGTTAGTTCGTCAGTCCAGTTTAGCTCAGTTCAGTTCAGTTACGTCGCTCTGTACGCGCCTTAACACTAATTTACTTCACCCCATTGTTTTAAATGTAACGTGTGACGATGTCTGCGTGTGTCACAGGTTATCGTTCGTGTACGACTCAGATGCAATGTTCGGAGCGCTGTGTCCGTGCCTACATGGACCGCTATGCACGCAGATGCACGCGTGGACGCACACCCACTTGCCAGGACTACGCCAGGATTCATAACGGCGGGCCGCAAGGATGTCGGCGCTCCGCAACACTGGGACACTGGGGCCGTGTGCAGAAATGCTGCAGTGATAGGAACTGTAATATCAACGACAGTAGTGGTAGCCATGGTCACCATGTTACAACCAGACGTCCCGAGCCCTCGTCTTCGCATGCAATACGTTATCATACAGAATCAACGTCCTTCTGTCTGGTGTTATTGTCATCGTTAATATGGCTATTATGAAAGTCTGCAGCGATTTAAACGAGACCAAACTGTCGATGCCCGGGACAAAGCCAGAACCATGAGACCGAAGTCGAAACTGAGGCCAAAAATCTGGTTCCGAAGACTCAACATTTTTGAAAATCTGCTGGCCCTACAGTTTAACGCACAAATTTCAAGGGGTGACGCCGACTCGAAAAGAGTCGATCGAATTTAACTGCAGTTTATTTCGTAATCTAAAAGTAAAGAAAAACATGAAACTCGGTTTACACTTGCCAGAGCTGTAAATAATAAGTGACATATTTTTCCGTGGGTATTCGTCACAGATGGCATTAACATTACTGCTTTCACTGTGATAGAAAGATTGCTGAGTCAGACGCATAGAGTATCATGCAAACAAAACGACAAAACTGCGGCTTTCGTTTAAGATTTTTTGCATCATTTCGCTTTGTTTGGTTTTATTGTAGTACAGTTTAGATTTGTCGCTTGGCACGCTCTTTAAAAGACTTTTGATTGCGTTCATGACCGAAACAGTTATTCCTTGTCTGAGTTAGCAGTGAATAGTCATAGGCATGTGACGATAGTGATAGCCAAGCGGTTCTGCGGGGTTTATTCGTTATATGAACTATGGCGCTACATAAATGTGCTTTGGTTGATTAATTAATTGATTAATTAAATGATTGCTGTGATATAAGTACAGTGTATAAAGATTGATAATAATGCAATAGGCCTACCAGTTTGTCCCTTCTAAATACTCCGTACTACGTTTCAATGTCTGGCCTTTGCAGACCATGCATTTACACATTCGTGTTAAAGATGTAGTGGTTCATAATTTCATATTTTACACGATTGTTGAGCGGCGATGATACTTGATCGTTATGAGGCCAATCAGATCAGACATTCTCCAAGTCAAACAGGTTTGGTTCTCTCATAATGAGTTTATGCAGGATAAAAGCGTGCTAGAGACCTGCAGATAGGCCTATCCGAGAAAAACGCCATCATGCATTGGGTGAAAACACCATATTGCTCGACATGAGGAAACATATCGAAACGCACCAATTAAATGGCACACTGGATGCACCAAAAAAACCTCTATGAAAAAAATCTATATCTAAAGAATTACGCAAATGTGTTAAAACAAATTTACATCACCTATAGACGATAATTCGGGCTATTGATACGCATGTGGCAATTTTTATTCTAGTATTTGGTTTGTTTCACAAATTATAACGATTTAAACGTAATAGGCCCTATGCATTTTTTATTAACAGCTACTCTACCGTTCTGTATAAATGTTACAAATTTTGCGAAAAAAATCTCGTACACTTCTTAGATTTAATTTTTTGGCGCACGCGGTATTAAAACGTGTGATCGGTACGCCCTGTGGGAGTGGCGGGTGATAGTGACTAGTTAAATCCACGTAACAAAAGCAGGCCTACAATATTACAGATGCCGATACGAGCGGCGAACATCTGATATAAGGGCGTATTTATTTATGGGGCCCCGCCTTCCTTTGAAGTGCAGCGCTATAGAAAATTGTGTCTTAAATGTGTCGAAAAACGTTAGTTTTGAAACACACTATGCGCACGATCGGATGTTATATGCAAACATTTTCGAAAAAGTAAGCTTATGGCATTCGGTCATGTGGTATGCCCACTTGTAGGTGGAGTTGCTTTTTGCAGCGGAAACGATTCCGCCTATTGCTGCATATTTTTATAGCGTGGTCTGTCTGTCTGTTACATTTGCGCATCCCGCTTAAACCGTTTGACATATTCAGATGCACTTGGCAGGTATACACTTGCAGGGCCCAGTGACACTTGTGTTGAATGGGGGTCCCCAACTTCCAGGGAAAAGAGAAATTTACTGGTCAAACCCTAACCATTGCAAATTGCTGCTCTTACCTCGCGAATACTAACGATTAGTAGTAGCTATTCTGTTTTTACCGAATTACTTTGGCGCTTGATACGTCGTACATTTCGCAATACGTCACTGAACGGATGTAATGAGATGCGAGCACGTGCTGCAACATGTCACGTAAGCTCTGCAGTCTCGTGACCGATCTCTCGTGACATGTGATGTCTGCGTAAACGAGGAAACGAAAAGTGACAACAAAACGGTTGAATATAAACTGGAGTTTGCATCCTCAAAAACACACATACATTCCGTGAACCGTGCAGAGAATAATCATGGAGGCTTCCAAACTGTTCGCCGCCTTATGCATTGGACTTTTCCTTGTTTTGTGTGAGTATAAAGTTTCTTTATACGAGTTTTATTCACTCATTTATTCATTTGTTCATTCATTTTTTTTGCACAGCAGACGAAGAAAGGTATCTGTGTGGTGCCAACAGATGGCTGACTTAGGCTAAATCTGCAGCAAAGTTTATATGCATTTTGTTTACTATAATGTTTTTAAAAACATGCCATCTTACACGAAAAGTAGTTTTTCTTATTGCTAAAGTATGTTGCAAGGCGTGTAACTTGCAAGGAGCGACAGTTTGTCCCTGGTCACGTTTTTGAATATTTGGCAAAACGTGTTATCTAACGCGATACACTTTTTCAAGAATTTGCACTTTTTGCCACTACATCGAATGGTGTTTTGCAGCTGAATATCTGTTTACGCATTTCAACCACTTTTTGAGAGCGTGGTGTGGAGAAAATTTTCCTACAGGTGCAACTGAGGACAAACTCGACGGCATTAAACTGAGCTTTCTTTAGAGGGCAAGCTTCCAAACAACAATACAACACTGAAAGACGTTTGGTTTTTACCAGACATCGTTCGAAACAGATGCGTGTTGTTCTGTTAGGTTCTACTGATGCCAATATATCGTCAAGATGTCTGAGCTGCATGTGCCAGGTGCTGTTTCAACACTGTTATGCTACCGTGCAGTAATGATGATCTTTCGTCGCTTCCTCAACTATCTACCTGTAGTTTTTTTTAAATGTAACCTTTAAAACGTTACTCTTGTAACGAGCGTTTTATTGTTAATTTAGGTTTTCTGCAAAATTTGAACATACTTTTAGCTTTATATTACAATTATATAATGCATATATTGTAAACCATCGGTCGTTTTTGTAAGTTGTTATTTTTTTGATTAATTGATTTATTGACGATCGTATATTCCGGTTGGTTGCAGTTGTAAAGGCGAGTACAGAGTGGCGTAACTGAACTGACACGGTTAGTTTTTTGACGAAATGTCCAACGGACGAGCATGGCGAGCCCATTGGTCATTGGTTAAAGTGTACGTGAGCGTAGTCACGTAAGCCACCCACGCTGTTAGACGGTGTCTATTTCAATGCATTACTGCTTGGTCATTGGTCGGTTCGTCGAAAGCTGAACCATGTCAGTTCAGTTCAGTTATGTGCGCGCCTTAATATGTAGAAAACGCACGCGACCGTTATGATGTACAGGTTGAAGGATGCCAGAGATTTTTGGGTCAATGTAAAATGGACACCGGATCACTGAGCTGTGGGCCCTATCAGATCAAATTACCGTACTGGATTGACAGCGGACGTCCTGGAGGAAGTAATTGCTTGCTTCGCGTTTTTATTATATCTAGCATTATTTTTGGCCGTCGGTGAAAATTGAGGGGAAAAGTTGAGTAAAAATACCAGAAAACAAAATAGGAGCCTAATGTTCAAACGAACACGGAGTCTATATAATGCATCTCAATAGCATGCCGCAATGTCCGTATAAAATGAACGCAATCTTTGTAGACACAGCGGTAGAAATTGAGTTTTATTTCAAATTGTGCTGTTGCAATGTTATTAGTGTTTTCCACTATAATTACTGTTGTTATAGTTAAACACTTAACGTGATCAGTCACGAGGCACTTGTCGTGCGCCCGTAAAGCCACTCGTCGTGTTTTGTTCTTACATTTTGATACCTAGCGCTGCATCTTGAACACTTGCAGGCAAAATTTTCATTATCGTTTAAGCAACGTGTGCGTATGTGTTGTGCACTCTGAGAGTGCGTTTTAACGGATGAATGCCGCACTGCGTAGACTGGCGCTCGTGCACGACACAGATGGAATGTTCGGAGCGCTGTATCCGTGCCTACATGGACCGCTATGCACGCAGATGCACGCGTGGACGCACACCCACCTGCCAGGACTACGCCAGGATTCATAACGGCGGGCCGCAAGGATGTAGGCGCTCCGCAACACTGCGCTACTGGCGCCGCGTTCAAGCGTGCCTGAACAACTGACGACGACAACGATCGTGATGATGATCATGAATTTCATCTGGTGAAAGTGAGGGGGGAGGACCCCGGGAGCATCGTCGCATTCCCCCATTTCCTGTTTTTATGTTGTATATTTTCCCCATTCTTGTAGACAAGCAATTCTCGAGAAAGTAATAAAATTGCTGGCTGCCAGTAGATGACAGATTTTGAAACAGAAATGCACCAAATTTGATTTTCGCTGAATCTCCACCACCGACCCCAGTGGTAAAGCTTTCGGCGTTTCCCCCAGACCCTCTGCCTGTATTTAAGTAATTTATACTTCTAAGGTAAGAGAGAAAGAAATAAAAAGAAAATAGGGGAAAACGAAAGGAAAAAATGAAGAAAGGCAAGGAAAGTGGCATTTGCCATCTCTTCAATCTTACTTTCACCAGTAATGATAGTGTGACACACTCGTGCCAATATGACGTCTATGCTGAATACAGAAAGGAAAACTGCGTATGCTCTATATTCAAGAAAATATTAACAAACACTATAAATAAAGCTAACTGCTTGCATCAGTTGAGTGGAGTTGAGTCGTACATGTGAACAGGCCATAAAATATAAACGCGCTCAAAGAAACTTAGCTACCGCTTAGAAATCAAAGCGTCAGCTTACCTGCATGATTTTGTTTTATCACAATAATGCTTTTCAGAATTTGGCTTTCTGGTTTGGATTTTACGCATTAAGTTTGGCTTGTCAGGTATTTTGCTTGCAACGAATGCAGGCGAACATGATCCGCAGTTATTCGACGTGTCATTTCTAAAGAACCTCTGCAATTATCCTCATAAATAGCATAGGCTACCGACACAAACTAAAGTCTATGCTAGAAATCATAACTCTGACCAAATTTCCGAACAGTTTAAAAATATGGCGACTAAGAGCATTGAAAAGTCGCAGTTTGCGATCATCACACCGTTGGTTGACGCCTCGTCGCGAGAGTACTCTAAAGCAAACATCTGCGAAATTCTTATATCAGCAGAATTCACAGTCCATGTAAGCCTAAGTAAGTAAATAAGTAAATAGTCAGAATTTGTAACGCACCGTATGTCAAAACAGGGTTTGACTGGTAGGTGCAAACTGTAGCACGTAGCAGTTGGTTAATAGCAGCGCTGTTGGAGAACAAATGGGTCTTTAGAAAACGTCGAAAGGTGTTGGCAAGATGGTGCTGTTCGAATTGTGACAAGTGGCGTAAACTGTTCCAGATGCGAGGAGTGGTTGAGCTGAAAATGTGACGACCGACGAACATAATGATATCGCTAACAGTCATAGATCTCTTAAAATGGTATAGGGCGTTAATTAATCGGAACGTTGGTAGTAGCCACAGTAATATACGACCGAGCGTAGCATGCAGCAAAAAAGGCCGTTTGTGTAGGCGCATCTACATTCGTAGTTGTTCTCGAAAGCGACGCAAATAAAAGCCAGTCGAACTTACGCAACATGTATAAATAAGTGATTTGGTTCAGATGCTAAAGAAATGCACTCTGTCGTCACGCTGAGGATGGTCGCTGCTGTTTCGACGCTTCCCGTTCAACCAATAGCTTTGCACACCTACACCGGCAGCCTGTCAGACATAATAGCGATGCATAACAGAATATATTGAAATTACAGTGATATAGGCTATTTCAAAGTACGTGTATACTAGAAACATAAGGTCGATCCGATGCGGTGTTTTCATGAACTTTTATGCTTTGAACTGACAACTGGCCACAGTTACCCATACCCGGGAAACGTTCACACATATCATGGTCTTTCTACATTTTTTTTATAATTTTCGAGTTAGGAGCCGTACGGGAAAGAAAAAACGGAAGGACGGACGAACAAACAAGCATGACCCGCAGTGTGGCCTATTACACAGACGCATACATTGAATAAAATGCACATTATCTAAATGGTCCCGTCCCCATAGAACGTAACGCTTCTTAAAATAATTATAATATAGACCTGCTTATGAGGTTTAAAAAATAAAAGTTAAAAATTTAAAGATAAACTTTTAAAAAAATAGTTATGTTGTTAATTCATGTGCAAACTCAATTTTTTTTCGTAGAACTTTCTTAAACATTTGCAAGTTATGCATGATATTCACAATGTAAACTTATCAGTCCATTACGAAACTTTACGTTTAAACACGTAACAACTACCAGCCTAGCAATTTTAAACAAAATCTTTTAAAATGTTTAAGCTTAAAAATAATAGTTAAAAAACATATATCACAAACACCGATAAAGAGTCCCATTTTACCACATTTTATACAACATGACTTTTTTCCCGAAAAATCTATTGTACATTTTACATATCAACGTGACTAAACAAAAAGGCTTAACAGAAAAACTAAACTCACTCTAGCGTAAAATTGAAACAAAAAGTCACATCTCAGAACCCAAATATCGCTATATCTTTTTTTTTATAATTTTTCGTATAGTTGTTAAAGAAAAGACAAACTTGCGGTTGTCGCAGTTCAACGATAAACTCGTCTAGAGCAACTTCGTCGAGATGTAGTTTTGTTCTCTCACTCATCTGTATCTTCCCAGCTATACACGCGTGTGTGTATAACGTACACCGTATAACATCGGTACCAGTTTTAAATAAACACGAAATCTGAGCTAATGGTCATGAGACGCGCGACGCAGATTCTTTTGGAATATCTCCAGTAATTTATGAGACACGACACACGATCACAGATAACAACTTTTTAAAAGGTACCTATATTTGACACCCCCGTTTGAGGAAAATCTCTTTGCCCAGCGGCAGAAAAATTGCTCACAAGAAACTAAAGACACTCGGCTATCCTACGATAAAAACCAGGAGTATTTACCTCACATGAGCTTGAATCGGTACTGGGTCGGGAGTTATATATCGGGAGTCGTAACGAACGGACCGACGAAAATATAATAGCTAATAGGCGTTTAGCACATAGTGCTCCTGCGTAAAAAGGTCTACGCTATAATAAAATAGTAAACGTTCCATCCTAAACTCAAAGTAAATATTTCGACGCGGAGATTGATTGTAAGTTGCGAGTAAATTATAATTACTTTCTCTCTACCCAGTGTTTTAATAAAAAACACCTTTTTGCTATAAACATTTGATGTGTTGTGTATTTGTCGTAGAAAGAGTTGTACAGCATGTCACTCCACGACAAATCGATGCCAATGGAATCTGCGCCACGACAATAATTATCAGAAAATAAATGCAGAAAAACTAACACACGGATAAGCTCTCGCGAATCAATACCATGACCGAAGAGACGTAAAAGTGAGTACAGAGTGACCTGATTGAACTGAACTGACATGGTTTAGTTTTTGATGAGCTGATCAATAAACAAGCAGTAATGCATTACCAGTAGGCACCGTCTAACGGCGTCGGTGGCTTACGTGAATACGTTCACGTACGCGTCAACCAACGACCAATTTGCCCGCCCTTCTCCAGTTGGTCAGTTCGTCAAAATCTAAACCGTGTCAGTTCAGTTCAGTTCAATTACGTGTCGCTTTGTACGCGCCTTAAAGATCGAAATTACTTACGACGCCCGGTAGACTCTAGCTGATTGGCAATGTTGACCGTATCACCGACGATACAATAAATATGGTACTAGCAGTGTAGTGTAATATTAGTCGCAAAACGACGATACAATACCTCGGTGATCTGGTACCGACGACACCCGCCACCACTGCCCCTATACGCACATTATACTACGCTTTGCTAATATGCGGCGGCCGTCCTAATAGGCCACATTATTGGTTTTGCCCGTCTGTTTGTCTGTGTGTCTCGTACTGGCTCCTAACTCGAAAATTAAAAGAACGTAGAAAAACCGAATTTCAAGTAAACGTGTCTCAAGGTTGAAGAAACCGGTATGCTGATTTTCAAATAAATAAATTAAATGTACAGCGCAGTGCAGTGGACGGCCGAATGCTATGACAGCACTGGGCCGATACCTTCGCTTGATATTTTTTCTCCGCCATTAAACTGGTGTGTTATTTTTGGTAGTTAAAATGCGTCATAATGTTACACATAATATTGTATTTGAAATTTAACATTGTACGTGTCTTGCAGTTAAATTACTACTGAGTTGTCTTATATTCATTCATTCGTTTTTGCTTTCTTACTTACTTATTACGTACGCGCTGAAAAGCAACGATTGTTACCGGAATGGATACCGATCCTTTGTTGCAACTGATGACCCGGTAAATGTTCGATTTTAAAGTCTTGCACTGTGTTTTGAATGTCAAGGGCCAGTAGACAGAGTTGTCTCGAGTGATCCTGTGTTTCGTGTGGCAATCCGCTGGCCACTAGGTAAGCGTCTCCAATGGTCGCTATTTTATAGACGTCTCGCCGGTCGATACATTGGTCAAACTGCCTGATAACCACATAGAAAACAACATCAGTATATTCTACAACCCGCATAATCGCAGGCTACGAAACATCGATATCACGTGCTGTTTCTAATAAACTGCATTGCGGGTTTTGCCCGTGTGTCTGATTATCCAGTGCGGGGCCCCAAATTGAAAGTCTAAGAAGCATAAAAAATCAGAAAAAATTGAAGTAAATGTTTAATCAACGTAAACAACCAGTTTACAATGTGTCAGTAGACCTCACAAGTGTACCTGTTGAATGACAATTAAATCCGTCAAAAGGTTTAAACGGGGTGCACGAATTTGACAGAGAAGCAGACGGACGGATGACAGACCACACGACAGAAAAATAATTGCATTGCGCTGCAAGAGCGATTCCGACTAAAATAATTATTATTACCTGAAAAGTGAGTTGAGCATGGCAACGATTAGAATGGGTGGGCTAAGAGCAGATATTGTAGTGAATCCGACAATGTCACTGAAGTAGATCGAGACGAGGTCGAAATACTGTGCCCTCACTTCACCAGTCGCCTGCATGTCATTCACGCACATAACTGATGTACGTAGGTATCAGCTAAACCCTATGACAGCCGCGGGACACGCAATGTTGCGTTTTATGCGTGATGCACTATTTGCTAAGCGCGTATTAACTATCACATTTTCTGTCCGGCTGTCTGTCTGTTTGTCTGTCACCACCCGGTACCGATTAAAACTCAGGTGAGATAAAGACTAAAGGTTTGCACTTTAAGATAGCCAAGTGTTTGTAGTTTATTGTGAGCAAACTTTGTGTTGCTGATTGAAGGGATTCCCCTTGAACGGAAGTGTCAAATATAGATATGCCCTAAAAAGTCGTTATTCTACTGCTATTCACTCGCCTAGCACGAAAACGGTTGCAGATAGGCACAGACTTGCAGCTTATCATAACAAGCACTGCTGGCCGGCTTTCGAAATTTACCGACATCTATGATCTTGAGCGATCTTGATCCCTAAATAAAAGCCGGGTTTTAGCGAATTTTTACGCGCGAAAGCAGCTACTGCTTTGAGCGCGTCTTAACCATCGCCATTCTGTCTGTCTTTCTGTCCGTCTGTCACACGGGTGGATCAGTCAAAAACGGTGCAAGCTAAAATTACGAAATCTTTACCATCGGCTGCGTGAAAGATTTAGTTTCAGGAACCGTAAAGCTTTTCCATAAATTCGAAGGAGGTCATCCCGAACGAGGGCGCTAAATGAGAGGGGGTAAACAAAATTTGCGAATTTTGGCCAATAAGTCGTTGTATCTCAGTAACGGTGCAAGATAGGGCCTAGGTTACTATCAATCACTAATAGAAAGTTGTATACTGGCTCTCGATTGGTGCCGAATTCAATGACCTTGAATGACCTTAAACGTTAAAATAAGGGGTTTTATGGATTTTTTGGCGATTTCGGGCTGCGACACAAGTCTATATCATTCACATGGTGGCGCCACGGAACTATCGTTATGCGATCCAGATAGAGAATTTGGTATTTGTATATTAACTTAGCGTGAACACCTTAATTTTCAGCTAAACTACTGAACCGGAACTGCAATAGGCTTTCGCGCGTCTCGTAAGCATTAGCTCAAATTTTGTTTATTAATGTTCTCAGTAGCGTTTTTCCTTTGTTTATGCGTCGTATAGCTGATGTTAACCTTGAGTTCTAATATGACAGCTCGCGGCATCATCTGATTTAGAATGCGATCAGCGCGCTTTCTCTCAACGCCTACTGCAGCCGACTTGTATAGACAGACTTGTGCATGGCTTATCTTAAATGTCACTGACCATTGGACAAACTTGTTCACAACACATTAAACTGATGAGTATAAAGTGCACGCAAATCAAGTTACGTTTACTGCAGCCGACTTTTCAAGCGTCTGACGCGACGTGGTTTCCAACTCTGTGATCACTTAACGAGTGCGAACACGAAACTTGGACAAGTTTGTCTACGCTCAACATCGGGCGTTGGATATATCTGTCTACTAGACAATGACGTTCGATACACGCGTAAACTAGAGCGTCTACATTCAGGCTCAGAATTTATTAAGCGTGAAAATAAAGCGTAGACAATTCTGTCTACGAATGACTCAACATGACAAAACAACATCAGAAGGCAAGTTTGTTTACTGGTTTAGATGGTATTCAATGCAAAACGTGTACAAGTTTGTCTATACATTCAACACTGTGTGATCACGTGACGAGTACGTAGCGAGTACCATACACTCAGCACGACACACAGTATAGTAATCGTCACCATGACAACGATGTACGTCACCACCTAGAAACGCAACGATATTGTAACATTTTGTTAAAACAACATAATAATTTGGTTAATTATTTTTTACTAGCGCAACAACCTGAAACACCACCCGGAAACTCACTCGTTAAAATAAAACATCGAACGGTATCTGCTACGACATTAAAACGCTTTTGTATGTAGACTATCATTTATTACGTTTCTAGATCAATTGTTTTATGTTTATTTATAACAATGTTTGATGAAGTTCAAGCAATAATTCAGAACAACTGTAAAGGGGGCAGTCAAGTTTTGTACAGTTATTTTACTTACCGTAGTCTATTACTTTAAGCGAAGCACATTTCAAAAAGTCCGGTGATTAACTATAGCGGGGTGTGATTGATTGATAGATTAATTGATTGATATTAAATTCTACTTATTTACTCATTGAGACACGCCATATCGCAAACGCAGAACGAAACAGTTAAAACCTGGCGGTCGGACTCAGTATGGAGAACGTTCAGTTGGTGGATTGTTTCGCTGGACAGTGTAGCACGCACGCCCTTAAGTATTGCAAGAAATAAGCACAACTGTTCTTCCTCCTGATGATCGCAACCAAGGTCATTCAAGGTCACCACCGATGATTTAATCAGGTCTTGAGTATTGCAAGATATCGAGTCATGAGGTCGAACCACTCGAGACTGTTATTGAAGCGAATGTCACTGGATTGGCGACGACATTCGTCGTAGTACGTACTTGAGTAGATGAAGCTGCGACTTAACGTGAGCTGAGACTGAGTCTCGGAGCCAACGTACAACGAGTCGTACTGGTGCTTTGCCGCTGGTACTTCTACGAAAGCAACCTGTCCAAGTTAAAGCAGCGATAACATCTATTATAAGTGGTAATTAAGAAAGTAAGTAGCCTTTATTTGACAAGTGATAGTCACACAAGCATTACGTGAAAAAAATCAATGCTATATACAGACATATTACAACTGTTGACAACGCAAACATGCAGTGGTGTAGTCAAGGGGAAACGTGAAAAACACCTTTCTCTCAAATATTAGGACAATTGGGAACTATGGTTACAGACACTGCAAATTTTTGACAATGTTCTGACAGACAGCAGCAAATTTTCGACAAAGGCAATTATAAGCGCTTAAAATTTTAATTCTGCCGCTATTTTTTCAAATTAAAAGTTTTCAGTTCTTAATAAACAAAAATGTTTTGATAAAAAATTTTTCGACAATTTTCTGACAACCCAAAAATTAGAGTAGCTCCCAATGCCGCTGTACACGACGTTACTAACAATTATGAAGTTTTACCCGCAAGAGGGCGTCTCCGGCACCTCCGAGGTCGTTGAACCAGTGGAAGTTGTGTGGTGTGAATCGGCACAGAGTGAAGAACGTTGCACCCAAAGCTCGCTGTGATCCAAAGTAATCAGACGATCTCAACATGGCGCTTATTGCCGTTATCTTGGTCCACAGGCCAGCGTGGTAGTGGCAATAGTAACTGACGTGCAATGAAAAAACTAGCTGACTCTAGCGATTTACGGTGATGTGCGATAGTTAATATTTACTGAGAATCTGTGTGAATAAAATGATACGGAATGAGTTTATCTGAGATTCAGCAGTAGTCCGTAATCGAGTAATAAGCTACACAGGGCAGCGTGCAACAAAACAACAACAACTATTACTACTACTACTACTACTACTACAGGGCAGCGTGGTGTGGCACGACGACAGACGACTGTGACCAGGTCATCAGAGCAAAGTTCACTTTCGTGTAGAACTCAATGTTTTTCTCAAAACTCACCGACAGGTTGCTGATGCCCTGACGATATCGATCCAAGTAATTTCCTAGCTCCTGCATGTCCGTGCACAAACAACAGACGAATGATGCGTGCATACAAAACAATACAATATTCACTATAACAATGCGTTGTATTAAAAATTTATTCAATCATTTATTTAAATCACGCACAAAAAACATAGAACACCGACAAGGCAGTAACACTCAGTAAACATCAAAAACCTAAGCTAAAAATGTACATTAAAACACAATTAAAAACATAGCTTTTGCTGACGAGTATGCGACACCAACGGTCTAACAAGTTAGGCTAAGACAACTGCATAGGTAAAGTCATAATAAAACTGATATTAAATGATAGAATACAACAAGTCAGTTTTTATAAATTACAGTCGTGTCTAAGTGTAAATATTTTAGCTTGATCGAACCAAATAATCATCGAGCAATTATTGTTTCGCAGCTAGCTTGTATTTCATCGTAATGCATCAGAAATTGTTATAACTGGCAAGTAGGCTTAAATAACTTTGGCTAGTGAGAATAAAGCGTTTAACAACACATCACTGAATGTCTGTAGACTTGCACAGCTCCCCAAATGTCGACACATTCGTCTGACATGCGCATATGAACTTATACGCTTGTGTAATTAGTTCATAAAAAATTTCGTCGAAGATCTGTAAACTCGGACTGCTTGTACTACTCGATGCACAACGTCGAAGCTTGGACACAACGTGTCGTCTGTCGTCGATCGTAACGCATGCACTGTGGCTCTACCTGACGTCATAAGAAGTGCCGTTAAATAGGGCGTTAACGAGTTCATGTACAGTGTTAATAGTAACCATGTGCAGTGGTTTGGCTGCAATTTTAAACGCAAAGTTGCTGCCTACAGCCAATGACCCACATATGCCAAATAACCGTATCGTATTTTAACGTTGATTATAGTGTTTGATATATCAGCGTCACTATAGCGTGTATAGGACTGCCGTCACTCGGGGAAATCGCTTTCATCCGTGACCGAATGTCGGACCTTCGTTTTCGGATATAGGTGGTACGGTCGGTCTACCCTAGCGACAGCCGGGTTTTTTGTTTAAGCGAACATTACAACGTGGATGAAACTCGCCGATCGATCATAAAAGATGTTGCCGGACACATTTAGTCCATTCGTGGGCCAGCTGCTGAGGGCCAGTATCAGTCGATCAGTTTTGCGTCTGATGTTGATGAGTCGTGTCATCGCCAGGGAATTTTCGCCGTTAGAACTCAGAAAAGTCGCCGTTGTGCCACGCTCCACCTGCAGCCATTACCACATTACAGACTATATAGGGTGGGGCAAAAAGTAATCCCCTAAAGTTCTTTGCCATTTTCTGAACAACCGCTCGGAATTTTAACGCAAAAGTTTACACATTTATTAAACGTGTTCTTACTTGCATTAAAGCTAAAATCGAAAAAAATGACTGAAATCCTTTATATCGTGGTTCAAGGTTGTTTAACATAGTTAATTGTAGTGTCAATTAAAAAAGCTTATAAAAGTTGTTATTAGTGATCAAAAGTAGTTTCAGCTCCATATCGCACCGTTTCTGAGATACGGGGACTTATTGGCTTAAAATCGTCAAAGTTTTGTACCCTCATTTCATTTAGCCCCCTCGCGATCAAAATGAGAACTTTCGAATTTAAAAAAAATTACGGATTCTAAAACTAGAGTTCTTCTGACAGCCGAATGTAAAAATTCCGCTTTGATATAATCGCACTGTGACGGAGAGTCAGACGGACAAACGGACGATAGATAAACTATGATAGCTAAGACGCGATTAGCATTGTCGCGCGTAAAAACAACCTATGTAAAATAAGGTAAACTTTAAAAGTAACAGTGACAAAATGGTGATTACGCCGATGATGGGACGACAGTACAAACTTGGAGATTGGTGACCAGTTGATCAACTCGGTGAAACGATTCGAGTTCGTCGAGAGCAAGCTGCGACTGACGATAGGACAGGACAGAGTTGTACAGCAACAGAGACGAGAAAACAAGCATCGCAATTGCAGGCACCGCCACCACCGACAACATCGTTATTACAACACAGCATTTATATTTCATCATACCGACAACATCTTTTTCAGAAGACGACATCTGTTACTGAAGACAGGTAGCCTACCAGATTCAGCAGGTTTTTTGTTAACATTGTGCGCCGTACAAATTTACATGGCTACTTACTTACTTACGTAAAACAGACAACATCTTTAACAGGAGGCAAGCACCGGTAGTGTGCTGATTGTCAAACAGTTCAACCATGTCTCGAGACTGTTCCAGTTCTTCGATCATGACTTCTGTCTGAAGCAGTGTACAAAAAGACAGAAATAAACAGTGAACTGAACTGAAAAGAACTCAAATGCCATGCAGTTCAGTTGTTTACAAAGCAAGCAGTTTTAACTGAATTGTACTACTGTATGTTAATTCAGTTCATTTAATTCATTTTGTTTTTTGTTATGTACCCAGTTCAACCATGTCTTTGTTTTAAAGTAACAAATTGTGCCATGTCTCTCAAAGCTCAGTTAAATATAACCAAAACGACAATGACATCTCGAAATAGGACCAAAACTGGTTTTAAAAAAGCAATTAAACAAGTTTAACCTCAAGTTCAACCATGTCTAGATGTTCCTCGCACAGCAGTGACACCAAGCTGGTCGCCCTGCTGCTGCTTCGTTTTGTACCTTCACTCTGAACTTCAACACTTTTACCACGATTTTGAAGTTTACCACTTCCATGACCTTGTTGGCGGACCTGCATACCGGATCGTTCTGGGTGGCTTTGGAGATCGTTCACTCTCAGTAATAGGCCTACAGACCTGGATATAGACTGTTGCACCGCGTCACCGATCGACTCCTGTCCACACGCATGCGCATTGGACAATAAATACCCAAAGTTGCAGATCCAAAGTTTGGAATAGGGAAAAGAGTAAGGTTTGGGAAGGGGGCTGTGTGACACTATCATGGATTCTGGTTTGTATCGCATTTTCATTATTCCTTGCGCGCTACGTTCCTAACGTAGCGAAAAGGACTATTATGAGATCAATGTAATATTGAGGACCGACCAACGACCGAACGACGACCGATCTCTGTTCCTAGAAGAGCCTTC
>Ga0209367_1005486_pt1 | contig 17590 bp, 14 predicted proteins | sample WorMetLIZISLAND2_FD_187412 | JGI IMG/M metagenome (GOLD analysis project Ga0209367, IMG submission 187412) | Marine gutless worms symbiont microbial communities from Max Planck institute for Marine Microbiology, Germany - Olavius geniculatus... ... | reverse complement strand
TATAAATGTACAAAACATCAGTTTATACACTTGTTAATGGCGACATGCAATGAGTGACACATCGAAAACAGCAAAAATCATAAAAAGGTGATATTATTCAACTACACATTGACAGTTAGGCGATGTGATGGTGAGTGATATCACTTTTTATGATTTTTGCTGTTTTCGATGTGTCACTCATTGCATGTCGCCGTTAACAAGTGTATAAACTGACGTTTTGTACATTTATTTTATAATCAGGTAATCAAGTAGGGCCTATACTGACATACGTGCACTGAAAGAAGTCGGTCGTTTCTCGTTCGCTTAGCCGTGAAATTGTGTAGGCGCACGTATGTTTATTGTCTTCTTGTAGTATGTCATGTGATACAAATGCACCAGTAGGTTTATTGTTCGTTGAATGCGGCTCAAAGGTTAGGCCTAGTCAGACGCTGGCGGTAAGACCTTCATGTTTGGTGTTTCAGAATTTAGTGAACGGCTCACGTAATAGGGCAACCAGACATCTGCATAGCGAGCTCAGCTGACACCCTGTAGACTATTACGAAAATCCCAAAAATAGCCTAGATGAAAGAGCGGTAGGCATTTTTATAGAAAAGCAAAAACTTCTAATTTTATCTTTCAGTGATGTTTTTAGATTTTAAAGCACTCGTGTGCAAAAATAACAACAACGTTTGACATGTCTTAATTTCGGCATTGTTTGATTTGTGCACGTTGTGTTTGTAGTCATCGACTTGGCGCCGTTTTTGTCGTCTGCAGGTAGAGTTTAATCAGTGATTTTAATGGTTTTATACCATATTGCGTTTCTAGTTAGTGATCTTAATTTGTAACATTTTGCGAACTGTTTGACATTGCATATTGCACGATTCAGCAAACGTCCAGCATTAGCACGTGTATTTTGTATACATTTTTTGGAAGTTTGCTGGACGTTTGCTGGATCGTGTAAACACCCCATTAGCCGGTAGTCGGACACTTTGGGTGGTTTCTATACATCCTTAGAGACGGTCACCTTGGGTGGTAAGGGTGTTGAGGGAGGGCTCTGAGGGTCTCAGTGGGCGGAGATAAGCTGGCCAATCACGTCAGCAGTCAGCTGGCTCCGGTTTAGTCAGGCGACTATTGAATCGATATCGGAATCGAATATTAGACCTATGAGCAAGCCTTTTTCATGATGCAATAAAAGTAATAAAAGAAGTCTTATTAGACTCGAATTAGCAGTAATATAATTGCGTCTCGTATATAGGCCTACAAGCTCAACTGCTGCTACATACGCAAAAATCGCACTTAGATCTATATACAAGCTACAAGGCACATGTGAAATGTTTGCAAAAATCAAAAGGACTGATTAAAAATTTAGTCTGTAGACAATAAAAACATAGCCTTATCGGCCATACTAACCTTCTTTTCAAGTTCACTACACACCAAGTACGAGATAACTCATGGGCACTTGTATACGCATTTTGCTGTCGGTAAATACTTACGAGGAGATTCTATGGCAATGTAGCAATGTTTGATGTCGTAAAAACGGTTTGGGCTACAGGTATTTGAACGCCGGTCCATAAACGATTAAGTATTCTGCTCAGCTTCTATTCGGTTTCGCTTAATATCTACTCAGTATATCTTCACTATTTAAGACCCGCCTTCACGCGTCGGCGTGCTCAAGTGTTTAAGCCAAGGTCAGCGGCGCCACTTCAAAGGAACCACCCAAGGTGTCCGTCCCCAGGGAGACGTAATACCACCCAAGATGCCATACAATCGAGTTGAGTAGTCTCGTGAGCGACACATGGCGCTATACAAATGTGTTTTGATTGACTGATTGATTGATTGATTTATCTTCTTATTGTGTTGTGATGTTACTTTGTTAGAACGATGTTTGTGCTTATGTTGTACTGTGCTTGTTCAGTTGAATCGTTTCAATCACTGACGTTTTTAGAAATATTTTTATCTTTAGTTTATTCCGTTTTATTATTTCTTCCTCTTATTTTTGCATTAACACACAGACGTACAGTACCGGGTAGGTCTTTATTTCGTTATTCTGTCATTAACAGCGAAGAAAACACAAGCTTTGAAGAGCCCGCGAATCAAAAACTGTTTAAATTTACAATTCTCAACGCGGATCGCCTCGAAAGTTAAATCAGCTGTTTCTTAAAGTCACTCGCCATCCTTAAGAACAGAAATAATCACAATCCATTTACACATTTTGAGTGGATAAGCTACTCGGCTTGTGTTAGGATTTGGCCTATACATTAAACACACAACCTAGAACTACGCATTTATTTGAGACCTGGATTGTATGAGAAGTTTTACGCTACTGGCCTACTTTTTAATTTACAGCGCCGCTGAGCTTGTAACCGTTAATAAAGCCGTTGCGTTAAGCCGTGTACAAAACGAAATGAACTGAACTTATATACCATGGCACAGTTCTGTTGTTTTAGTTCATTAGGCCTACATTTCAGTTCAGTTTATGTCGTTGGCTCAGTACGCGCCTTTACACTGAATGCTGCTGGTTCTTTTAGATGTGACAATCTATACGACCGACTCCATGTTCTCCGACAGTACGGCCACATTCTCCGCTGTAACGTGCGTAGTATTCCGTGCCAAGATGTGCAACGAAGGAGCTGTCGCCTTGTCCACAGGAACGCCATCTTACTCCACTGATTACGTCATCTACCTGGAAGCCTCAACGCACACTCAGTTTGGCGCCGGCAGCAAAATCTACGCTAAGTACAATAAAACAACACTTTGTCTTAAACGCTGTAAACAATTCATCAAACTAAAACTTTTATTGGCTAGTTTGTTGACGTTTTTGCAACCGCTGCTGTTTTCTTCAGTAGAACCGTTAGCAACTAGATATCGCTGCGACGATCAGTAAGTTGAGACGATCGTTGAAGCGGTTGCCCGAAGGTCAACAAACCAGGCACTAGTCTTGTATATACTGTTATAGCGCTGCTTACGCAGACTCACGACGAAAAGCGATTTACAATCTCGCCAGCCAATTGTCATGAACCATAGATCTCTTAAAAAGTCTATGGCATGAATTAATAATACCGTCACAAATAATTATGCCATCATTTATTGCTTTCTTTAGCATGCAATTGGACCCGCAGTACAGCTATCAGACATACCACCATTCCGATCAGAGCAATAATTGGTCTTTATCTCATAGCCCGTAAGCTACTACTTATTTTCTATCCAACTGAGGGTAAGAGGCTGAGTTGACGGGAACACGCAATGTTTAGCAGTTAGATTAATAAAGTGTTTACATGATCCAGCAAACGTTCAGCAAACTTCCAGCAAAGTATTCAAAATACACGTGAATTGCTGCACGTTTGCTGGATTGTGTAAACACCCCATAAGGTTGCTTAAATCTAAAGCACTTGTAACCACACAGCTACTTGACGATTTGTCGTTGTAGAAAGGACGGCGACTACGTGTCTGACCTGGTCTACACCAGCCTAGCTGACTGCCCAACTGGCAACTGGTTTTGGATTACATGGGAACCCACTGGACTGGTGACGCTGGGTCAAGGTCAACCGTCAAGGCAAAGGTCGTGCCGTTGAAACCTTCTACTTCTGGACCAAGATCACGAATATCGTTGAGTTAACATCAAGGCCTAAATCACGAACAAGACGAAGCTAGACAGTGGCATGTCTAATTCTGGTCTTACGTCACGTATATGATTGAGCTAAGATCAAGGTCATAACCTTGGTGACAGTGGGTCAAGGTCAGACGGTGGCTGATGACCAGCTGATGGTGTTTCACGATGCGTCTCCGATAACTATTAACTACGTCGCTTTCACGAGCGTTTCTACGTCGACCAACAACGAGTGGCTTGTTCCAGACGAGTTCATTTCGGGACCTGGTAAGTCTTTTATGCATGTTATACCACGGTCTGGAGTGATATATGTGAGTGCTAAACGAATTTATACATTTTGGGTAGCGGCAAAACACACTTAGTCCACACCCGCCAACGGTCAGCAATGTAAGTTTACACTGTTGTTAGTTTGGTCACACTCAAGTAAACCCGCCGCATTATCAACTCGTTATACCACTGCAGACATAGTGCTAGAGAACAAACTTTGCAACTACACAAAATGTTGATTTTAGTATTAAAACAACACACCGTCTAGTAGGACCAGTATTACATTTGTTGTGACGTTAGTGTGACGTAAGCTAACTTAGTTAATTTAAAAATTTTAATGAACCTTTAATGCATCTAAGTCATAATCGCTGTTAGAATTACAATTTACAATTACACTATTTAGAGACGGGCGGTAATTACCAGTAAAATAAATATTGCAAAATTTTAAAACTGTTTTTTCTCGTTATGTGTACATCTATGACGTACGACTTTTAAAGCCCACTGTAAATTTTTAGTGACTTACCGTACTCACTTATTTACTTAATTGCGTAATGTTTACAGTGACTTCATGCAGACATCCGTTCAACATCACTGATGGTCAGTAATCGGACTTCATTTCATCATTTTCATCTCTGTGAAAAAAAACTGATCCAGTTATTCAGTCGGGCTTACGTCGTTTACGATATTCGTGTCAGTTGAAGGTTAAGTCATGTTGTTGATTTTGAAATACGCAGAAATACGCAGAAAAGTCAGAAGTAGCTTACATATTTGCTTTCGTTTGAGGTAATCTTTGACTTTGTGAAAAATATTTGCACATCGAATATTCTTGCCCAGAAAAAAGTTACAGCAATTTTGGGTTTTCTATGTGTGTTTCTGTTTTCGAGTTAAAAGGCGAGGATAAACGAGGACGACGAGACAAACAGACGAGCGGGCACGATCTAGTGTGGCTTATTTTGACGATCGCATGATAAAACGTTTGGTGAAAATATATGTTTTACATATAGCCACAGACTTACGACATTTGCAGCAGTACGAAACTACGGATATCGGTGACAGTAAAAACCAGTTAGTGTCAAGAGAAGGCATATAGTAATTGAAGTAGTATGGGGAAAACCTATCGGCGCTTGTTGTAGTCGTTTATATACGTATATATATATATATATATGTACTATGAAGTACGGCTTGTTTTTGTTATCATAACAGGTAATGTAACGGGTCTGTACAGCGAAACTGCACAACCAGGTACAAGCAAGCGTTTGTGTAGAATTTCATAAACTTAAGAAAAAAGATAATAGTGAAATATTTCGAGTGAGTCAGGCGTCTTTTTGTCCATGGTTTATATTCTTGTTTTTATTTCTATTTAGTGTAAATTGATCCGAGAATCGTATAATCATAATAATGATAACTAGAGAAAGCACTCGGAGAGCGCAGGTACCTCCGCCAAGGCAAAGCTATTCGCCAGGTGGCGTCACCATCTTCGCTTTGCCAGCGGTTCGCTTATGCCCCCTTTTACGCAATGGTAACGAAAATTTTAAAATGATCCAGAATCCAGGATTCCTGCCGGATCACGCCCAAAATTGAATCACTGGTAGTTTGTGCCATGCCCGACATACTCTCAAAATTTCAGAAAGATCCGTCCATAATTTTTCGAGTTATCTTGCTCACACACAGACAGACAGACAGACAAACAGACAAAGAGACAAAAAAACAAAGTTCGACAAAAACATAACCTCCTTGGCGGAGGTAATTAATTTCAGTTACTTGTGTAATAACTTTCTAAGTAATCTAACGTATGCGCAAGGCCACGATAGGCCTACATCAACGTTACAGAGAGACGAACGGACGGACAGACAGTCAGCTTACGGTGGCAATACACGATAAGGCCTGCTGTCGTTCTTATAGGCCTAGATCAGCAACGCACAGTCACAATCAGAGAGCACGAACACACAAACAGGTTGATGAGTTTATGATGTTATGAAAGTCGTTGCCTTACTTTCTTGAGCTACTGTATAACGGCGTGCATGTGGTGAATTGCTGCAGTAACAGTGACAATGGCTATCGTGAAATAGACTGGCGGCTTAGTGTCCCGGCTAAAAGCGCCGCAAAAGCAGAAGAGCTCCCGTGCAACAATAGTTGTCTATGCGAAATATCTGTATTTCTTTTTTCTTTTTTTCTGTGTCGTGAACTAGGTCAGCAAATGAAATGTGTGTGACAATAGACGTGACAATCACTGACACATCAAGCAGCAAGTCATACATCGATACTGGATGCGACTTAACCCCTTATACCTGGATCGTTCTGCAGGTTTATAAGCTTATTGCTAATGTGTCTGTTTGTCCATCTGTCTCTCTCTCTTTGTCTATATGTTTATGTATGCGTTTCTGTTTTTTCCCATTGTTTTTCCAGTTTTTGGCGGGTTTATGCTTGTGTTGTAAAATTATTTTATGCTGTGTTCGACTAAACGTAATATTATGATCGTCAGCATGATCATTATGATGATCATCATTATCATATTACGACGTATCAGCGCACCGGAGATTTCTTCGAAATGATAGTGCGCTATATAAATGTTTACTTATTATTATTATTATCATCATTATCATTTCCACTTGGCTACGTACAAGACGTTTTATAGTATTATGTTTTAAAACGTTATAGTGTTTTTATGTTCATACCTTGTATGTTTTTTGTTTGCAAAACTAATTCGTTGCCTTTTATCATTTAACGATACTGTATTTACTAAGCTGAATATTTTTTAACAATGCAGTAGCCTACATTGTATAGTTTTAACTGGAAATGATTGCCTTAGCCTACCCTATCTGTCTCTACGTCGGTCAAGTCTATTCTGTAGATAAAAACTTGCTTCAACGCCTTCATCGCATTGTCGTCAAACGCCGGATCCTTCTCGTCTCCCTACTATGAACTTATGATCATGAGAAAAAGAAACTTCTACAACTTCAAATACGAATATGCCATCAGGTAACGACAGTCAGTATTTAAAAATAATAGAAATGATTATCGATGTATACTTTATTAGACGTACAACAATATAAACTTGGTAAAATAGAAACTTGGCAGAATAGCACTAGAAAATTGGTAAGAAGCGTAATTGCTTTTCGTTTATATTCGCTACGTTTTAGTAACAATTTGCGATTGCATATTTTGGCTGGAAGTTTGACTTCTAAATTTTCCTTTCCCCTGGGGGACAGGGGACCCCATCTAACGCAATGTGTCATGGAATCCACAGACTAGCTGCACGAAACGCGTAAGTTGGTTTCGAGGTTAAGTCATAGTTCGTGCTAAAAACACTTTAAGCTTCGCGTGTGACTGAAAAGTAAGCGTACAAAAAAAACCAAAGCGTAAATTTACGTACGTTTTGTATAGTATCGGTAACAATTTTGTTTTACTTTCAAAAATTGCATCATTTGTGGGACGATATAGTTTTGTACTTTATTTGTTTATCTGTATCAACGCTACGATTGCAGGAAGAACAATGCGGTGAAAGTAGCAGCGGAGGCGCCCGAGATGACCACAGATTGCTCGTCGTACGTCTGGCTCTGGATCTCCTGGGAAGGTGATTTGCACGTATTTCTTACCTACGTTCAATAAATCAATAAATTGACAAATCAATCAATCAAGCAAGCAACTAGTCATTATTGTTTCAGTAGCAAAGCTACTTTATGATTAGTCTGGCAGCTTAAATAACGATGCAGTTAAGCTGTTGACAAATAGCAGTTTAAACGATAAGATCTCAATATGATTTTCTGAAGCTCCAGGTTATGTTCTGAATGCTGCAACGAGAACTCCATCAAACTTCATCTCCATTTAACTGCAATTATTTTGTGGATTTGTTGCTTGTTATGCAACAAGTTGTAAGCCAACAAACATTTTCACCATGTTAAAATATTGTGTTGTTGTCATTGCGTCTGTCTTTATATATACTAAAGTGCTTCTTTAAAAGAATTTCGAAATTAAATGCAGTTATAACAGTCAATATTAGTGACTAAACTTTTCGAGCACCTTGTAGACTATATTGTTCATGGTTTTAACGTATGTATGTATTTCTGTGCCAAGGTGGAATTATAATGGCGGGCAGTGGAGTACAGATCGGTCAAAACGTTCGTATAGTGTACAATGACCCAGGTCCTCAGGTCATCAGGTCTCTCGGCGTCACGTCGAAAACTGTTTCTTCTAGCGAATGGATCATTCCAGGATACTTTTACCCATTTCGTACGTTAAGCTGCACTGATCTTATTTATTTATTATCTAACTTGCTTGTTGAACTTGCTTGCTTACTTACTTGCTAACTTTATTATAGTTATGCAAATCTGATGCTGCTGTTTTTCTTCGTTCGTGATTTTGTTTCCTGCTCCCACAGTGATAAGCCGTGGTGACGTTCATCTTGAGCACATAAGGCGTTCGACGATTTGTGGGCTACTTTTGCAAATTTTTAAAGATGCACAAGTGTCGCGATCAAGGGTCTTGTTGTAGGAAAAAAGTCATCAAGATTGGGAGGAAAATGATGTGGGCTTTTAAGTTACGTATAAGACTAAAGGTTTGTGGAAACGTCGAAACTTTTGGTCCACTGTGAGCCTGACAATAGAAATTTGTCGTGTTCGAGAAACAGCACTGTATCTACGCTAGTCGTGGTTAAATGTTGCACGGTATGAGTTTGACGATACATAAATGCTAAAATAGCATTTTTTAATCACGTGGCTCATATTTTCAAATTCAAGGCGTTTTACGTAATGACATAAAAACGAGAATTATCGGCATTAAAAATGTGACTGTCGCGTGACTTTTTCTCTTTTAATCGATGTCAAACGCCGCTACGGAATTTTAATGCAGCTATGACGGCGGGCGAAACGACAACAGTTGCAACGACAACAGATCTGATTACTACTACAACTGTTGCTCTAACTACTTTTTACGGTACGTTAATTTGTCCATTATGAATATTAATACATCTGTTAACCCCCGACTACGTTTGTAAATGGTTGCATTGAATGTAACTTATCATGTGACAATTTTGTTTCATTTTTGTTAAAATCTAATCATAATTAGAAACACTCGGAAATTGAGTACAGACTTTCGTCTATTATTTTTATTTTATTTTTCGATCCCATTTCGGATTGCCACCGAAATCTAGTTACTTTGTTTAGTATTAACATCATTTGTGTTCGTGACTACTTAAATGTTTGACGAACGACAGACAAACGACAGACAGGCACGGTAAAAACAGAAACAGTTTACTTTCTTTGATGGAGATAATATTTTCGGTAATTTAACGTTGTTGTAAAAATATTTCGTTTTTTTTAAAAATCGGCGGCAGAACCAACGTTATCAGGAACGGTAACGACGACAACCGTGCCTGAAACCACTACAACTGCAATGATGACGTCATCGAATACCATGTGTGACGTCAGCAGTGTGACGTCACAACCAGTTACGTCATCAACTGAAGGCATAACAAGTGAGCCATTCGCTTTATCATCAACATCGTTTATCATTGTCATTGTCACCATCAGTATTATTACTGCGTCCCAAAAAGGGACCCGACATTATCAATCATAACTTAAAGACAAGTTAAAAAATTTCAATAATGTTTGGTACGAATATTTCTGACACGTCTGGCCATCAAATGACCGTTTAATTTTCCACTTTACCAAACGTTTGTTTCTGCACTATTTGGGGGATAAGGAACAAACGAAATAGGCGTTGAAATAAACAAAAGACGTCGAAAACACTGTGTAGCCTATATCGTGATATGTATGCGTTTTATTTTATTCGTATCTTTCGTTCGATTATGAAATAAGTTTTTTTTGCTTTGTGTTTTTTCTTTATTTTATTTTTCTTATCGATTGCTTATAGCTGCGTGCATAAAACTTTTTGTTTATTCTTTAACCTACTTTTTATTTTGTTGTCTTGGTGTCGATTTATTATTAATGCTGTGTAAAGAAGTTTTCTAACGAACTGTTTCTTAAGATGTTGTATTATTGTGATGTTTTGACAGCAACATTACCAAGCTTTACTACAACATCAAGCATGTCAACAACTACTACAACTACAACTACAACTACGGCTGCTCCCGCTGCTCCTGCCGCGCCTTATATTGGTGATACAACAGTTAATTTGGACGTAACAGTGATTCCTCTCACAATGCTTCCCGCATCGTGTAAGTTTTTCTTATATTTTGTATATGGTCAAATTTTGATATTTTGTATTCTTATATTTAAGCAAACTTGTTTGGTGCTGCTTGCAAGTGACTGTCGGTGAGATTCGAACTCAAAATACAAAATATTTTGCATCAGGTCAAAATATTCGCAGCAAACACCGCATAAAAATTTAATGTAGCCTAGACTTTACGATTTCAACGTTGCAACAAAAGTTATTTTTGACATAGTTTACTAACAGAGAAAATGTTCAATTATGCAATATGATATGTCGACCAATATTTTCGTGTTCAAATCCCTCATTAAGCTTGAGAATTGTGTCGTCCGATTTACATAAGTTTCGAGTACATAATTTTTTATTTAAGCTGAGAATTGGGTCATCCGGTTCATACTTCATAATAAGTCTTGCGTACAGAATTATTAAATTAAGAATAAATTTACTTAGTTAAGGTTGATTTATGTCTGTGTAACGTCAGTGACACTTATCTGTCCGCCGCCTCCACCAGCTAACAACGCCGTCATCACTCTGAGTCACTTTGTGACGTCATCCTGTGACGTCATCGCGTGACGTCATCGCTCTGAGTCGTGACGCGTACGGCTACTTTGCGGTGTACACGTGCGACGTCGGCAGCGTCTTCACTGAAGGCGGATATTTATACGACAGCTCGTACCCATTTTAATTAGGCCTATTTCTATTTACGCTGGCCCGTACCAATACGCCAACTCGTACTTATGTCAAGTCGTACCCACGTCAACACATACCTAGGCCTATTATGAGCTCGTTCTTATAACACGTGTGTTCACTGAAGGCGGATTCGTGCGTACTTCCGTGTGTACTGATGGAAACTGGCTTCCTGACGCCGTACCTGGTTGCCATGGTAACCATGCACGCGGTTTATATTATAACGCACTAAAATAAAGCAACAGTTTCCCAAATTATATACTTTCCGCATGATGGTGCATTTCTTTTCTTGGACTTTCTCCCTCGCAATATAATAGCTCAGTTGCAATCTTGTCGGTCATTGCCCGCCCGCTTACGAATAAGCAACCGTGTGTCGATCATCTAGGCATCATGAATATGGTGTCGATCATTTGTCTGCGGTGTGTGTGAGGTCAGAGGTCACGTGCCAGGTCCAGCAACTGGTCGCCGGCCTCCTCACCACGCCTTATGACGTCGCGTTCGATGACGTCATAGGAGGCGAGTGCCCGGATGGCGGTGGGAGAATGTTGATGGACAACGGGCTGAGTTCTGATGCGATCAAGTGTACAGCATATGGTCGACGTGGACTACTGGATCGCCAACAATCGGGCTGTACAGTTGGTGAGTTAGTAAAATGATCGTCTGTTGCGAGTTATTGCGTTGGTCTCTCTCGGTTACTGCTGAATTTCATAGACAGCCATGCAGAGTTCGAATCTCACCGACAGTCACTTGCAAGCAGCACCAAACAAGTTTGCTTAACTTACTATAGGCCTGTTATTTTATTTATTGATTCACTTACTTACTTACTTATTTCTGGCGAGTTGGCTGGATGTGTCCGTAGACGGGTGTGTGTCGCCACCTTACATCGAGAACGCGACCGCCGTGTTTCAGCAAGATAATCACAGCCTATCACTGACGTGTAGCAAATGCTAGTAGTTATAGTAGTGGTGGTCGAAATAGTAGTAGCAGGCCTAGTAACTGTTGTTGTTGTATCAGTGACGTGTATAAAAGGGCATCGATTTCCAACAGGACAGCGCTTGTTTACTGCCCACTGCAGTCAGGACGGCTCATGGCAACTTATTGATCATTGCAAAGGTACAAACGTACGCAGCGAATCAACGGCATGGTGCAATACTTCGGATCGATATTATACAAATCAATGAATAAATAAATCAGTAAACTAGGCGTCACTTGTAGAATTTGAACCTCTGCGTTTTATTTTTCGCTGACTGTAGGACTCGCAAGAGTAAATAATGTTTTTTTTGTAAATTGCTAGATCGCTACAAAAACCTGCAGGATTTTTTCTTTCGTCCGTGCTTCTCCCTCAACAAATTTTTCAACGTACGGTCATAACGTTTTAAGAAGTTTCGCTTACAAACAGACAAAATTAAAAACATAACCTCTTTCACTCGGCAGAAATAATGATTTGATCCAATTTTTCAACTGATCAATGATCTGGCCAATCAGCAATGTTGATAACGTAATAATACAGCTGCGAGTTTCGTTTATTCATAATCTAGCTATTTTCAATAGTATGTCACAATTTTATTTTATTGTGCGGCCGTCCTGATAGGTCGCATTAAACGTCTTGCCTGTCCATTCGTCTGTTTGTTTCGTACGAACTCCTAATTCGATAAAAAAGACGCAAAAGACCCAAACTAGTTTTGACGTTCTGCAAAGTATGAGTAACAAAATTGCCGATTTTTAGATCAAAAGGTTAAAAATCAAGGTTACCGGACGTCTAAAAAACTTTCGAAAATGACGAGTGTTTCGCGCCATTGTTTACTTAAACTCAGTAACAACCCAAGCAAACCAAACGCAGGTCTTAGCAATGAAACGACAAACTGAATTTTCAATTGACATTTGACATTCAAAAGAAGTAAATAAGTGCTATATATAGCTAGGTGGACGGCCGCGTAATGTCGGCACTGGGTTAGTGTAGACGTATAGTTAGTTCATTGATGTTGCTGTGACTGTATGCAGCGCAGTTCTGTGCGCAGCTGGCAGTGCCGGACAACGGAATGCTCAGCACGCCGATGGTTGTCTACGGTACACTGGTCACAGCCACCTGTAATCGAGGCTATATCTTCCCAGACGGAAACTTGACTTGCTTCGTCGAATGCGTGGAGCGAAATAACTCAGTTACATGGAACGACACTTTGGACAACTGTCAACGTAACTATTTAATCATCTGTTGGTTTTTATTAAGTTAAGTAAGTTAACGAACCCGTGACAATCACACATATTTAATCAAAACCGTTATAGTGTAATTATTCATTTTGAAAGCACAAGCACATTAAAGAAGAGTACATATACAGGGTGGGTCAAAAAAGTAAGCTATTGTACTTTTTCTATATCTTCGCTATATCTTCGTCAATAAACTGTCTCTCTGTCCACACTTTACTGTGTATCCACAGTTGACTCCAAAAGTCGCTCAGGTGTATCAACTGGAGATATAGACTTTTTAGGGTCAACTGGGAAGGTCACCCGTACATGCACCAGTAGAAAGCTCATAACGAAAGGAAGTTCACTTTTAAATATTACAGCTGTAGACTGACGCATGCAGCTAAAAATAGCACACACAAGTACAGATTTTATGGCGTCAACTGGGGATACACAGTCACGTGTGGAAACATAGCCACGGGTATGTCTACTGGGGACATTCAGGCTTATGCTCAGTAAAAAGCTCATAATAAAAAGAAGTTTATTTTTTAATATTGCAGCAGTAGACTAACGCATGCAGCTAGAAATAGCACTTTAGTAAATCGGACTTTGTCAAGTCAACTGTGTATACACAGTCAAATCAGTCAAATGTGGATACACAGCCAAACGTGGACAACCTGACCTCATGCAGTCAATTGGGTATACATAGTCGTGTGGTTGCACAACCAGACGTGGATACATTTTCTAATTTGTGTAAAGTCCATGTCCCCAGTTCATCTAAAAAAAGTCGAAGAGGGCCTAAATGACCAGTTGACATGCCTTACAAGTTCAGTGTAGGTGTGTGCGTGTCTATTCTGTTAGCGGTGTGGTGCGAAGATCCTGGTAGCGTTACTCACGCTGTACGACAGACAGTCAACGGTTACACTAACTCTGTCACTGGACTGTTTACATTCTACTACTACAAGACTATTACGACAATACTACTACTATGCTAATACTACTACTACTACTGGTGTCTGGACTGTTTTCATTCGAGGCTCAACTACGCTACAGTTGTGAAGATAGTCGTCGCTTTCAGGACGGTCTGACGTCTCGGCTCATACTTTGTGATGTCAACGCCGCTTGGAACGACTCACAGTTTACTTGTGACTGTACGTTACTTGAATCTTTTTAATTGCTTTATTATTTAGTTAGTTACTGGCGTACTTGCTTGTTATGTTTCGTCACTTACGGCACGCTAGAATTGTCGTTGCCATTACTGTTATTACTATTGTTACTTGATTAATTACTTAGTGATAGCCGTTTCATTAATGCATGCAGTGAATTGTATTTTGTGACTTATTGGTTTATTGATTTTACGCACTTCATGTTGTCAATCTACTATTATTGCCAACGGTGTCGTGGGACAAAGAAGTAGATGGGAAAGAAAGTTGTAATTTTTCTACAGACACTGCAGATTTTCAACCAAATTCCGACAGACGTTACTGCTAATTTTCGATACGGTGCTCAAAATTTTAATTTGCCGCTGAACATGGGTTCTCAGCTCCCAATTTCGCATTTTTGGACCAACATTTTTTGACAAAATGATTTTCCGACATATATCTGCTAGCCGGAATTGAGAAGAAATTGTCCTTCTCTTTGCCCTCTCCGCCTGCCATGATGTAATCTGCTGCAACGCTGTGATAAATGTTGATTTGATTTGAATTGAATTGACTTTATTAGCTTAATTCGTTGCTGTTATTGTGTATACGCAGACGGTCGATGTGCTCCGGTACCTACAGTTCTACATGCTGTACCAGACAGTGTGGTCGCTGTCAACAACTCTGTCGTTACTTACTACTGTGAGACCGGATATAGATATCCTGACGACGGATCACGTGACACGGTCACGTGCAATGGCGTCGAGTGGCTTGGACAAGTGCCCGACTGTGTCCGTATGTAAAAAATAATCGTTAAATTTTCGATTAAGTCCCATTACTTTGGAAGCATTGTAAAGTAGAAATCATCAAATCATTAAATCATTAACTAGGTCTGCAAACATTAAAATTTCCACCAGAGAGCGTTAACATTCCAGTCTGGATAACGTTACAGAAGCAGTGCTGTATAAGGATTGCTAAGCGAACGGACTGCCGCATATTATGTCGACATTAAACTGATATTTTTTTAGCTACGCGTGTTCTGTCAATTGCTGTATAAATGTGACTTAGTGGTGACGTGCTCTCTGTTGAACGTGACTCATGGCAACCTCTCGATGACGTCACGCGATTACCTTGGCAATGCATACCTGGACTGTTACCATGGATACTGCGTCATTGGTAACCAATCGCTGTCCAGTTTAACCAGTGTGTGCACGGCCAATGGAAACTGGTCAGCAGCCGAAGTGGACTGTGAACGTAAGTGACGTCATGCTGCATGCTTTATTAGTAAGTAACGAGAACAGAAGTTTGGCAATCTTTGAATGGCATGCAATAAATTGAGATTAAATTAAAGTGCAGCCGCTAAGCTGATACTGTGGGATGACTTGGTATCATAACGTGTTATTACACGTAAAAATTATTAAATCTTAATTAGTATTTATACTCGAATAAGCAATGACGAACATGAATTTGTGTATCAGAAAATTTAAAATATGCTATTTGAATACTCTGTTGTTCATATATAACACGATGTTTATTTGGTATATGAATTATTCACAGTAATTTACGTTCACTAAAGATTTCATAATATTTATCGAGTTTTTGTACGCCCAATGCCTTTAGATTTTCACCGGACCTATTTAGCCGTGCTCGTTTATTAACTCAGTCTTTCTGTAGTTTATTTGTGGATTAACTGTGTGGACCACATATGGTCAGATTCATAATAAACCATAGATCGACTAAGCACTTGTTTGTGCAACTTTAACCGCTACATTAGATCGGCGTGCTGAGTACGAAAACAAATGCATTATAGCGCTGTGATGTGATTATACCTTGTGTCGGTCCGTCCGTCTGTTACAGCGGTTGACTGCGGCTCACTGCCGGCCGTGCTGAACGCGTCATTACCAATGAACGTACAAACCACTTACCTGAGTGACGTCATCATATGTGACGTCTCCAATCACTTTATTGTCACCTGAGTGACGTCACGTACTGGTGTCTGCCCGGACATTTTTTTCATCGTGACGCCTTTTACAAGACGGTCACGTGTCAGGCAGATGGTTCCTGGTCACCCGCAAACGTCAAACCCTGCGTCCGTAAGTCTACCAAATGTATTACTACTCAGACTGTTTGTAGTGCAGGAATGTGGTTTGCCAACTTGCTATGCAGATTTAATCATAAACTTGTCCACCGCAGTAGTAACCGGGCCTGGCGTAGAACAACTTTGTTGACCGAAACCAACGCGTTAACCGCTATGAACGCTAAGTCCCTGACAACGTTAACATACTATCTTATAAATAACGCTAGAAAGTAGTCAGAGCCCGCACACCTCCGCCAAGGCCATGTTGTTCGCTAGGTGGCAGCACCATCTTCGGTTTTGCAGCGGTTTCCCTTATGCTCCATTGAAAGCAATGGTAACGAAAATTTCCAAGTGATCCAGAGTCCAGGATTCCTTCCGGATCACCCCCAAAATTGAATCACTGATAGTTTTTGCCATTCCCGATATTCCCGGAAAATTTCAGAAAGATCTGTCCATAACTTTTTGAGTTATCTTGCTGACACACAGACAGACAAACAAACAAACAAAGTCTGGCAAAAACATAACCTCTTTGGCGGAGGTAAATATTTACTACTGACAAGAAGGCGTACTGCTTACCGCATGCGATTCTGAATTATTCGTAATGCTACGTTAAAGAGACGTGAATTTTTTTCTCATCCATCAGGCTCGATCGACGGCGCTGATCTCCATTTCCATACGGGGCCGTAGCCAGACGGGGTCTAGGGGGTGCTCAGCACCCCTACTCAGATTTTTCAACACCGGTACTAAGAGAAGCCCTTAGCACCCCCATGCATGCAGCACCCACTCAGCATCCCTCGTGATTGCGTAATTACAAACAAAGTAGCCGGTTTGATCAGTTAATTATATGGAAAATAATTAAATTTGTTGCCACCAGATGTCACATTTTAAAGGTTAAAATCCACCAAAATCGATTTCAACTGGGGCTCCTCCCCAGACCCGACTGAGGGAGCTAACGCTCCTTAGATGGATTCAAGGGGTCTTACTTCTAAACGGAGGGAGAGGAAATAAAGAAAGGAGAAAGACAGAAGAGAAAAAAGAGAAAAAAAGAAAAGAAAGGGGAAAATATAAGAGGACGAGGAAGAAAAGGAAAGGAAAAAGAAAAAAAGAGAAAGGGGAGGGTATCCGAGTTCATAAGCGGATTTACCGGGGGGCAAATGAGCCATGCCCCCCAAGATGCCAAAAGTCGCCCTTTTTGCCTAGCATTTGCAGTGCATTATTATGTGCAGTAAAACTAATAAAATTTATACCAACTATATGCATTTTTCGGAGGTTTTATGCCCCCCAAAACATTTGCTTCTGGGGCTGCGCCCCGGACCGGCCCCTTTATCGCATGCAAGTCAATCTCCATGGCAGTCCTTGTATTACAGGTGTATTTCTATACTGTTTTGGTCATAGAAAAAAAACGAAATTTAGCACCAAAAGTCCACAAAAATACGCCATTTTGACCCCCAAAATCTCAAAAAAAATTTCTGCGGAGAGGTCACT
>Ga0209367_1005485_pt1 | contig 17590 bp, 10 predicted proteins | sample WorMetLIZISLAND2_FD_187412 | JGI IMG/M metagenome (GOLD analysis project Ga0209367, IMG submission 187412) | Marine gutless worms symbiont microbial communities from Max Planck institute for Marine Microbiology, Germany - Olavius geniculatus... ... | reverse complement strand
TGGTTTACCTGCCTACAGGCAGTCACCCATCGCAGTATTAACCGGGCCCGGCATACAGTAACTTCGCTGATCGGATCAGACGCGTTACCACTACACCACGCCTACCGCCCAACCCCCTATTTTGGCGTTCAAGGTCATTCATTGAATTCGACGCCAATCGAGAGCCAGTGTACGACTTCCTATTAGTGATTAATAGTAACCTAGACCCTATCTCGCACCGTTACTGAGATACAGCAACTTATTGGCCAAAAATCGCAAATTTTGCCCACCCCCTCTCATTTAGCACCCTTGTTCAGGGTGACCCCCTTCGAATTTATGGAAAAGCTTTTGGTTCCTGAAACTGGAGTCTTCCAGGCAGCCGAGAGTGAAGATTTGGTGATTCTAGCTTGCACCACTTTTGACTGATCCATATGTGTGACAGGCAGACGGACGGACAGAATTGTGACGACTAAGACGCGCTGAAAGCAGTAGCTGCTTTCACGCGTAAAAACAATACTAAGATCTGTCTAAAAATGCACAGTGTTATTTAAGTTTTGCTTGAATGATGCAGTGCAGACAAATGCTTTGATCATTTAACAACATTTGCTGTGCAACAGACAGGACATTCAGAACATGAAAAGCTCCACTTCAACAATTCCCATCAGCTAGTGTGAATTGTTGAGATGTAACTTCAACAATTCCCACAAGCTGATGGCTTAACAAAGAGTACCGGTAACATGGACAAAATTGAAAGTGACAGTGAAAGCATCATAAAACAACTGCAACGTTAACATACACAAATACTGCAATAATGTAAAACATATTTTTAGAGATGTCAAAGCGTTAATTTTTTAATGCATTAATTAACACACCCAGGCCTGTCGAGACTGATCAGGGGAAAGGAAAGTTACCCGGGCCCCGCGATGTTTGGGGGCCCCGCCTGTGGAATATAGAAAGTTAGAAAGCAAATGCAAAGTTAAAAACACATTTTTAACAATAACTGACGTCATCACTAGCATAGAAATCTATTAGCCTATCGTCTAAATGATATTTATTTACAGTAGTAAAGAAACAACAACTTCTGTGTAGCTACTTGAATTCGATTGTCAAATAACCACAGTTCAACGGAATATTGGAACTTTTGCTTCACAGAATTCAGTCAATTAAATACATTTACGCATGTGCATTAATTTTTTTAATGCGCATTAATCATGTTAATTAACGCGTTAATTTGACAGCTCTAATATTTGTGCCACTCATACCTTAAAATGAAATATATTACAGCATGCACACAATGTGACAGTTTTAAAGCAACCGCATGCCCATTACAACATCCCGGCACAATAAGACTAGCTGGCACCTCTGCTTGTTGGTGGCATCGGCTGTAGATGGCACTTCAACGTTTTTACCTTAAAACATTCCACACACAGCATACACAACATATCTGTGAAGTGTCACAGGAAAACCAAAGACAGCCAATCTAAGAACACGGCCCATGAAGTTTACGTAAAAACATGCTATGCACTGAAACGTCTAACTTCATGACAGCATCACTGAACCAAAGCAGTAATAAATAAGTAAACAATAATTATGAAGCATACCGGCATAAAAAACTGCAATTAATAAATGACAAAGAAATTATACGATTACGTACTTCTATCAGAACAACAGTATAGAATTTACAGGAAGATACACAAATGTAGTAAAACACTGCAAAGAACAGCCATCACCTGCATGTGTAGACCATGACGATGACACCGGCTTCACAGACGAACTTGTTCTAATTCGGTTCGTCTCATCATTCATCACTCGACTGTTCAATGTCTGTGCTGCTGACTTCACTCGCTCAGCCTACACATGTTCACACCTAGTGCAATATATCAGTTATTTTCCCAGTCAGATATTTAGCACTAAAAATTACAACCAATACAGTGAATACACTATGAGTAATGGTACCACATAGTTGAAGTACACTTATAAAGCAGCAAAGCTGATGAAAAAAAAGTGACAAGTAATGAGTGATTCCTACTGGACGGTAACAGACATTGCAGTTTGTCACAAAAATACACATAAAACTGCTTACCGTTCACAGGTCAATATAAAAATCAAGTAGACAACTAGCTAATTTAGATTTAGCTGGACACAGCAATTACAACAATAATGGTTAGCAAGCCATGTAATTACCACATGGTAGCATTTGAACAATAACTGCACCTCCGATTCATATGCAACATATGGCACTATGTTTTAAATGACTGACTGATAGACTAATAACTAATAACACTATTAGCAACGTTAGAGATTTTTCTGCAACGACTAAGATATCAAAGCTATTAAACTATTAACTATTAAAAGCACGGTTTCAGTTTCCTTGGATCACTGCTGTAGACAAATCAGCAACGTACTCATTCTCTGCTTCTCTGCAAGTAGCTCAGATCCATATCTGGCTATAAGTCATCAATAAAATATTCTCAAACTTATGGCACTTATGTTCGCGTACATACCTCCGTTTCCGATGACTGCTTCACATGTTCACTGCTTGTCACTGGTAAACTTCTGCACAATCACAATCATTCTCTGATAGTTATTCATTCATGCTTTGTAAGATATGCAACGTTACCTGTGGACATTTGACGTCAGGCCGTAAACTGTTGCTAAAGCAGTGGCAATGGTAATGGCAAGCTGTCAAACAAAGCTTGAATGTATCAACAAACTGGAAATCTTTTATATCTATCCGTCATATCCGTCAAATAGAATATTTAATCAAACTCAGTTTCTATACTGCTGAAAAAGCTAGTGAACTGCTGGTGTAAACTGTGTGTGGTACAGAAAAAATGCAAATATAAACTAATCACAACACAAAATTATTTCAAATGCTAACAACTACGAAAAACTCATCACAATAAGTTACAGTGCTACCAGTACAAAAAGCAAACCATCCAGCATGCTGCTACAGCTGTAATGTAGTCACAGACATCACATGCCAATCAGAAAAACACACAATGCACATAAGTACCGTTGAGGAAGCATGGGAGGACTTTGACTGCCACTGCTTGAATCTTCTGACGAGCTATCCTGACTATGCACCGCTGACGGCCGCTGTACTGATTGCTTGTATGACCGTGGTGGCAACGGCTGCAAACAACAAATTCCACAAAATATATTATCATGTGCAAAAAACACCTATAGTGCAATTATATGTACTCTGGTGTATTACAAATAGACACACACCAATAATCCAGAATTTTCACCACAAACACAACTAAAATGACCAATGACAGTCGCATTTATTTTGATTATCGTTATCGATCTAACAGGCCGCAATACAAGTCTTGTCCAATCCTCTGTCAGTTCATCTGTCCCGTACCATCTCTTAGCTCTAAAACAAAAGGCTAAGAGAAACCCAAAATTGGCTTAATGTTTCCCATGGCAGGAATAAGCAACAATATGCCAATTTTCAGCAAGCTCAAAGGTAAGAGTCAAAATCATGCTTGTATACCTATAGGCAGACAGCCACATAATATGCTAGCACTTGGCTAACATTTTTCTAATCTGACATATATCATACATATATAACAAAAAATTTCAGCTAATGCTCACGAGATGCGCGAAAGCCTATAGCATTTCCTGTTCACAAACTGTCAGTCTATTTCCAGCCATTTTGTCTCAGTTCATTCTTGGAGTGTGCACTGCAGCCGAAGATCGCAAAAATCAGCAAAAAACCCTTATTTTGTAAGTTCAGGGTTTTTCAGTCATCGATGTTGATACGACTGAAAGCTCGTCACTAGTGCTATAGACAGCATGCCCATGCCCATCTGCAACCGTTTTTACAAAAGACTGGCCAACAACAGTAAAATAATGACTTTTACGGGGGTACCGCTCTTTGATGCCTTCGTGCGCAGGTTTCCTTGAACATAGAAAATTGAGACTTGGACCATCAAAATCTACACTAATGCTGAAAATTTCATAAGCAGCTTGTCCATGTCTATCTCATAGACTAGGTCGACTCAGCCTTCTACCCTCTGTGGGACGGTAAAATGAGTAGTAACTCATTTATATAAATTACGGAAGGTGGGGACCTTGGTACAGCTGACTGGGGTTGCCTAGCCGGCCGCTGCGCCAGCCTGTGTCTGCAGGCTGTACACGGTGGCCGTGCGGCAGGCAGCTTTGGTTAGTGACGAAAGTGCATTAGAGGCGTGTTTGTGACGATGCGCTATACAAATTGACGACTTTTACCTTTTTTTTATCTCAATTGGTTTCGGCACAATTCACTCTTGAAATGTGTCTCACATCCAGAAATTGCAAAAAAAATCCATAAAAACCCATTTTAGCGTTCAAGGTCATCCAAGGTCAATGAATTCGGTGGCAATCAATAGCCAATGTATGACTTCCTATTAGTGATTAATAGTAACCTAGGCCCTATTTGTACCATTATTGAGATACAGCGACTTATTGGCTAAAAATCTCCAATTTTTCCACCCCTTCTCATTTAGCGTCCTCATTCGCGGTGACCCACTTCGAATTTATGGAAAAGCTTTACGGTTCCTGAAACTAGAGTCTTCTAGGCAGAAGATGGTGAAGATTTGGTGATTCTAGCTTGCACCGTTTTTGACTGATCCACCTGTGTGACAGACGGATGGACAGAACTGCGATGGCTAAGTCGCGCTGAAAGCAGTAGCTGCTTTCGTGCGCAAAAAGGGCATCCAGATGCATTACCATTATCATCATAAATTTCTGTTGGCAGCAGAAGTGGCCTGCACAAATAGCTTAGTTGACTTATTCCAAAACAGACTGGATATCACAAGATAGTAAAGCAACGTACTTTAGATGTGACGAGACCTTTAATGATCACTAAACTGCAAATTTACTGCAGAGAATACTGGTACAGTCAATGAATGCAGTGTTGACAATAACTTAAAAAGCTCAGTTTTATCGGGCCATTCTGTATGAATGCACAAAGAACATGCCGGAGCTGGGACACTCGTGTCTGGTGTACAAGCAGCAGTTATTGGTGCCGATGATATGACCGACTCAGAACTCATCACAGGCAATGTCTGTGACGGGTTGGCTGCTGACACTGGAGACACGGGCCTATGTTGTGATCTCTTCGGCTTTGTCAAAGGTGCACCGAACAACTTCAGTGCACCGTCTTCACCAGTGCTAATTCACAAACCACACCACTCGAAATTCCAACGACATACGCAGTGGTGCATAAAAAAGTGCAGCATATGTGCTTTACATAGATCGAGCAAATTGGACAGTTTCGGTAATGATCAGCCTCAAACACTGCAGTAAAAAGCAGTTGAAAAGTCTGTTTCTATTGTACAACAGCCGCAATACTTTCACTAAAAGTAATTAATACTACATGCTATGCAGTCATCTCAGTAGTTCACAAAACGAGCTTCACCTAACCGTTCTCAAGTCCTGTCCACATTCTTAACTCAAAAACTAAAAGGCAGAAAGAAAATAAGCAAAAATTTTCCTTGGTGTGCCATTTTTCCGTTCAAAAATCAAAGGTTACAGTTGCACAGCTCTAGATAAACAAGAGCACAATGTTGGCACTGGACAGGCGTATCATTCCAGTTTGCACCATTTACTTTGCACACACTACTCAACTAAATCAAACTTGTCTTGCAGTTTCCATTGTGCAGGACCATGCATGCTTGTTACACAGTGCAATGTTACAACTTTAGTCCCTCAATAAAATCCACATATAAAAATTCCAAGAAACACCTCAATTAATGTATATGCTAGTTCCACAAGCTATACAAACCGATAGTTTGTAATGGTTTCTGTGTTGAAATCTGATCTATCAACTCGTTTCTGTGTATCGTCTGCAATGAAATATTACAAGACATCAATGAAAAACCCAATACACTCTATCCAGGGCAGAATACATGACCTAATCACATTGTATTAAACACTGAACACAAGCAAAAAAATTCATCACAAATAGGGCTGGTAATGATTAAATTTTTTTTAATAGTTAACTTTTTGAAATTTAACGATTAATTAATCGTTAATTTTAGTTAAAATTCAGTCATTGAAAATGTGTTGTTTAAACCATAATATCAATAAAAAAGTCACTGTAGAGTTATATGCACTGAAAGTGTTAATGAATTAAGAACCTTTTAGGTTTTAATGTTAATGACACCAGTCCCGGAGACAAACAAGCATGTTCACAGTTGATGGATCCAGCGACGAACGTTTCTTGTTGACGATGTATCCGGCAGAACCGTTAATCGTTAAAAATAAAACTAATCGTTAATTTTCTTTGTTAGTTAACGATTAAATTAATCGTTAAAATCCACAGCTCTAATCACAAAATCCAGCCATAAAGATCTGTTTTAAAAAAGTAAATTGAATTCAATTTACGCAAAACTAAAAACATTACTGGTATCAGAAATAACTTGGCATTGCAAATGCACAAGTATTATACAAGTACTAAAAAAGCTAGTTGCTGTATGATACAAATACCAGCTGTGAAGCTGCATTTTCCAAACGTCTGCAACTGCCACCAAAGCTTATCATAGTAACAAAGAAGTAATTTTAACTGCTCTAACATTGTAAAACTAAATATCTTTACGCAACACTCGAATGGGCATAAAAATGTTAGTCAAAAATGGCACCAAGTATTTGGCTATATTTTTGCCGATAATTTGTCAATTTTCAAAACCTTTTCACTGGCACAATCCGCAGAAAATTTGCAACAAAATCCATTAAAGATCCCGACACACCTGAAATCTATTGCTACACTATCGTGTAAATGTGGCATGTTTTGTCTATGATGAGCCACAGTCTTGTTAAGATCTCAAAATGATCTCCAAAGTGTGCCGGTAAAAAAAGTTTAAAAGTCGAATTATATTTACAATTTTGCAAAGATGATAACAAAAGTCTGGGTGCCATATTTTAATCGCAGTGTGCATACTACATAATGACAAGTACAGCAAATGTGACTACTGACTGTCTAGGTCCGAATCATCATCAGAACTGCTTGACGGTGCCTCAGCAAACACATGACGACGGACTGCATGACGAATTGCCCTTAACAACCTACAGCATCAACACACAGTACAATTATTCCATTAGCGGCCTTATCTTCGCACGACAATGTCTGCAGTGTTACGACCATCGACCATCCACAATCTCACTCCAGTCAAAAGTGATGACTAAAACACATCTTCTGTGGTATTCGTGTCATCTGACAAGCCATTCTGTACAAACTAAAATTGTAAGCTAAAGTTTTACTATACTTCAGAGTATGCAGCCATGTTTTGTTTATGCTATATCTTTATTTGATCTCATATAATCTCATCTTCGTTTCTACTTGGCTTAACTTGTTTACTTATTACGTATCTCGGTGAAGACATACAGATAACCAAAAACAAGATCAAAACTAGAAACTCACAGAAGCTGATGAGTGGAACTTGAACGAGTAAACCCATCGGCACCACTGGACTCACTCAATTCGCTGATTATCAACATACAGCAACAAAACAATCAAAATAACTTTTTAAAAACAAATGTGATAGAAATTAACAAATGCAAATTAACCAACATTGTGATTAGTGATGGCTTCAAAATGTTGGGGCAGGGGCCAGAAAGTTACAATTTTCTGACATACAGCTACAAATTTCTGACACAGGGCATGAATGCTCAAAATTTCCTCAAAATGGAAGATTTCCAGTCCAAATTTAGTATTTTATTTTTGTAAAAAAATTCTCTGGCACAAAGAAAATTTGCAAAATTTTCCGACGGGTTAAAATGTGGCAGAGATGAGGCAATTTACCTGACCCCCCTGCCACTGCTTGTGATTCACAAAAACTTCATCATTTTCGATAACCATTAATGACACATTATCACATTACCAGTGTTAAAAATATTTAGTTTAATCAGTCTTGAAGTCAAACTAGTTGGATGCTGCAACAAGCAACATACAATCTCTGAGACTGTCACACCGCTGAGCCAACAACATATCTTTCTAGTTGCTACTATTACCATTACAAATACTACTAACATAGTTATTAATGCTATTATCATTATTACTAGAGCTGTCAAAGTGTTAATTTTTTTCAATACATTAACGCACTGCGTACATTTTTTTAACACATTAATTAACATGTTATTAACGCACCCGGAGGGAGAGTAGGAAAGGGGTAAGTTACCCTGGGTCCTGCGACGTTTGGGAACCTGCCAGTAAAATATAGACAGTTAAAAACACATTTTAAACGTATAATCAACAATAACTGCCATCATAGCTAACATAGAAATCTATCAGCCTGTCATCAAAATAATTATTTATCTACAGTAGTGATAGAATGGCAACTACAGTTTAGTTACTTGATTTCATTCGATTGTCAAATAAAAGCAGTTTAACGGTATAATGGAACTTAAGCTTCACAGAATTTAGTAAATTAACATAAATTTACGCATGTGCATTAATTATTTTAACGTGCGTTAATTTTTTTAATGCACATTAACTTATTAACGCATTTATGCATTAATTTGACAGCTCTAATTATTACTACATGGTGTTTCATAAAGAGGATCCCTTTTTGTTTTTTTCCTAATTCACTCAAATGATGATCAATTTACACAAAATTTTTACCAGTTCTAGCTGAAGAAATAATCATTCAAAATATTTCAACAAAATATGGCAGTTGATTAAATATTCTTTGCTAGTCGTGACGTAATGCTGGTATCATGTGTCGTGAGTACAAGCTTGCTTGCCTCAACTGGTGATGTCAGTTGCTACCCTGCTTCAATGGTAAACTTAATCTAATTCACTGATGAAAAGTGTTCATCTATCAGCACTAAGCAACACAGGGGCTTGAAATCAGGTGTCTCGTAATCCAAAAACACAACCATTTTGCAAACTAGGTGTGATAGTGCACTGTTTTGCTTGAACATGTGAAAGTCCAACTATCCCCACAGACACGTAAACGTGATTACTTTGCATGTTTTTTGTGGATGCAACTGTAAAACTTCATAATTTGTCATGAGGGAACCAGATTTTTCACATTCAGAACAGGGTAGCAACTGACAGCAACAGTTGAGACTAGCAAGCTTGTACCTGTGACACATTATGATGTCAGCGTTACGTCATGACTAGCTAAGAATATTTAATCAACTGCCATATATTGTTAAAATATTTTGAATTAGTATTTCTTCCGCTATAACTGGTAAAAATTTCATGTAAATTGGTCATCATTTGAGTGAATTACAAAAAAAGAACAAGAAATCTGAGCTAATGCTCATGAGGTGTGCAAGAGCCTATAGCAGTTCCTGTTCGCAGGTAGTCTTGGTCTATCTCCATCCATTTCGTAGCAATTCACTCTTTTGCAGCCAAAAATCGCCAAAAAATCACTAAAAACCCAGCTATTTTAGAGTTCAAAATCATTCAAGGTCATCGATGTTGACATTTCTAAGAAGCTTGTCACCAGTGCTTGTTATGTTAAGCAGCATGTCTGTGCCTATCTGCAACCATTTTCATGTTAGACAAGCCAGCAGCAGATAAATAACCACTTTTAAGAGGGGAACCCCTCTTTGACACCCACGTGCACACTGCGCAGGCCTCCATGACCATGAACACAGAGGGACCAGACTTAAATTGCTAAAATCTACATTCAACGCTGAAAATTTCATACGCAGATTGTCTTGGCCTATCTAAAGCCATTTCGGTGCAATTCAGTCTTGAAATGCGTGTTGCAGCCTGAAATCACAAAAAAAATCACTAAAACCCCCATTTTGGGGGTTCAAGGTCATTCAAGGTCATCGATGTTAACATTTCTAAGAAGCTCGTCACCAGTGCTTGTTATGATAAGCAGCATGTCTGTGCCTATCTGCAACCATTTTCACATTAGACGAGCCAATAATGGTAGAATAATGCCTTTTTAAAGGGAGGGTGTGCTCCTCTTTCTCCCCCTCGTTCCAGGGGACCCCTTTACTCAGTGGCATAAAATTTTGTCACAAAATACTAGACTCTCAGCTATCATACGGCAAAAACCAAAAGTCTCTATCTCACCTGGGGTCCAATCGGTACTGGCTTGTCGGAGACACCAAGACAGAATTACCATAGCTAACACGCGCTACAGCTAGCTATGCTAGCTCTCGCACGTAAAAAAAGGGTCCTTTTTTTTACAAAACACCGTGTATTATACCAGTCTACCACTACAACTTTAAATTTTTTATCCTAAAATTATTTGGGTTAGGCTAGGTCTCAGAAATGGATACTGGGGAAAAGACACCTCATTTCCCAACCAACCAACAGTGTTAAAGAAATGTTATGTTAAACATCGGCAAACCTGTCAGCTGATGGCAAAGCATTGGGACTAGGCAGTGACTCAATGTCACTACTTAAAGGTCTTGCAGTGTCTTCATTAGTTTGTCCAATGACATCAGCTGACACTCTAAGACTCTTTGCATACTCTGACTGTACAATCAACAAAAAATATGTTTAGCATCGCCTGCACAACTGTATAATACACTAAATAAAAACACTATTACTGTTCTAAGCATCAGCAAATTTACAAATTATCCAGTTAACAAACACATGCACATGCCTGGTTTGATTAAAACCGTCAACCCATTATTTCTATAATTAGTCCATGTTTTGTTACTGCAAGTTAAGCCAATCCACACAAATAAACTATTAGTGAAACTATTAGTGATGGGATACTTTTATGTCTCATAAGTCTTTCCTGTAACCTGTCGATCATCTGCAATAGTTTGTTTAATCCTGACAGTGTTTACAGCTTGCTGGGAAATTCCGCGATAAACTCTTTTGCACCATACCCTTTCTCATGTCTCAACAGTTTAATTGAAGCACAATCATCTGCAGAAAACACCATTCTTATTGTATACGTTATTCCTTACGCTGACTGTATCAACAAACGTCACTTCCGACTGAGCAACTGCAGTAGCATATGTAATGCCATGTTGGTAACAGAGATACTTTGTTATCAATATTCAACAATTATTCACTCCGCCAAAAAAGAACATTTTTAACGAAACTGAGTAGTCACTCCAGAAATTTATTGAAGATTCAGTGCGCAAAATTTTATTCAGATTCGTTTAGATTTGACATTTCTATTGTACAATGTCTAGGGGTTCACTTTTTTACCAGACACAGTGTATATTACATGGCAACGTGAAAGTTTAAACTAAACAAACTCATGTGCGAAAATATTAACTACAACGTTTAAACAAAGTGATTATAAAACTCACCAGAACGAAATCAGATGAATGTGGTGAAGTTTCATTCAGGTCCAAAAACAAAACGTCGTATTTCATGATAAAAGTCGATGTGATGTAGTTTGTAACTCCCTGCTCCTTCAGACCCTCAATTCCAGATGTGCACCTAAACAGCATAGAGTAACATTGATCATTCAGTACATCAGCCATAATTCCACAACTGAGCTCTGGTGCAGCAAATTTGCTGAAGTCACTTTTCAATTTTCTGCTAACAATGGCTCCAGTACTAAGAAACCAAACTGACTGACTCAAGTCACTGTGTTGTGGGACGCTGCTGAGATTAAGGTGGCAGAATAGTTAAAATGAACATGGTTCAACCTTTCACCAACCTTTCCATCCATGCTTGTGACTCAAACTATCAACAGATTTTAACAGCAAGACAACTGTGGCATAATTGGGATAGAAATAAACAACCCAATGACTACACCCAATCTTTCTGACACCTAACAGACCTAAATAACAACAACTTATGGCATTTTTACAGCAAAGAAAAATGAGCACAAACACAAAACTGAACAACGAACCGAAACAATACAGAGCCGAAGACAATTGCCAGAGCCATAGCATTCATCTGGTTCACTTCTTCTTGGTGTGTTACCAGCACAAGAAATGCAATGATAAACTTCAGTGTTGCATAGTTGGGTTTTGGCAGCTGGCGAAGCAACAGCTTCATGACCCGTAGGCACTCCCGAGGGTTCTGACCACTGACTGTCAGCACACACAGACACAGGCACAAACAACACAAAAACCTGCAGATCTGAAAACACTGTGTAACTGTAAATGGTGATTTACAAATTTATACATCAACTTGATTTTAACTGATTTGACAAAAAAAACAGTATTGGGTAACTAGCTGTTTTTATTCTGCCATGACTGACTCTTTCTCGACTGCTTCTGTCACTTTAAAAATATGTTTGCTTTACTAATCAGACAACAGCCTGATATCTCAAAAGCACCAAATTACTAATGGCATACACCTACAATTGGTAAGCATATTTCAAAGTCCTACATACTGCATGACACTGCTAATCATATTCATACACAGCATCAGGCCTTAAAACCTGTTTTTAACACAGGTACTTCTCACCATACTGCTGGTGTTTTCCAGCCCATCTGTAATGGACTAATAAACTGTAGTTAGTATTTTTACACGCGAAAGCAGCTACTGCTTTCAGCGTGTCTTAGCCATCGCAATTCTGTCCGTCCGTCCGTCTGTCTGTCTGTCACACAAGTGGATCAGTCAAAAGCGGTGCAAGCTAGAATCAACAAATCTTTACCACCGGCTGCCTGGAAGACTCTAGTTTCAGAAACCGTAAAGCTTTTCCATAAATTCTAAAAAAGTCACCCCGAACGAGGGTGCTAAATGAGAGGGGGTAGGCAAAAATTTGCGATTTTTGGCCAATAAGTCGCTGTATCTAAGTAACGGTGTGAGATAGGGCCTAGGTTACTATTAATCATTAATAGGAAGTCATACACTGACTCTTGACTGGCACCAAATTCAATAACCTTGAATGACCTTGAATGCCAAAATAGGGGGTTTTATGAATTTTTGGCGATTTTGGGCTGCGAAACAAGTCTATATCATTCACAAGGTGGCGCCATGGAACTATCGTTATGCGATCCAGATAGAGAATTTGGTATTTGTATATTAACTTAGTGTGAACACCCCAATTTTCAGCTAAACTACTGAACCGAAACTGCTGTAGGTTTTCGCGCATCTCATGAGCATTAGCTCAAATTTCATGTTTACATTCATTACCTTTTTAACTTTCATCTGACAAATTTCTGTTTCGTTCCATTCAGCAGACCATACTAAACCAATAATATTAGCATATAGTTGAAAATGTCTGATTAATGAGTGATGTCATGCATATAAGAACATCACAGTTTGCATTAAAAATGCATCACCCAAAATTAAAAACTGTTACAAAAACACATCAATATCATTCAAGTTACAATTCCATTTCTGCAGCCACTAAAAACAAGAAATTTGAGCTAATGCTCACGAGATGCACGAAAGCCTATAGCAGTTCCTGTTCGCAATCTCCAGCCATTTCGTCGCAGTTCATTTGTGGAGTGTGTGCTGCAGCCGAAGATCACAAAAATCAATAATAACCGATTATTTTGGAAGTTCAGAGTCTTTCAAAGTCATCAATATTAATATGACTGAAAAGCTCGTCACTAGTGCTTGTTGTGATAGGCAGCATGTCCATGCCTATCTGCAACCATTTTCACGAAAGACTGGCCAACAACGGTAAAATAACGATTTTATGGTGGTACCACTCTTCGATGCCCTTGTGCGGAGGTTTCCTTGAATCTAGAAAATCGAGACTTGGACCTTTGAAATCTACGTTCTATGCTAAAAATCTCATATGCAGCTTGTCCATGTCTATCTCAATTGGTTTTGGCACAATTCGCTCTTGAAATGTGTCTTGCAGTCAGAAATCGCCAAAAAATCCACAAAACCCCTATTTTAGCGTTCAAGGTTATCCAAGGTCACTGAATTCGGTGGCAATTGAGAGCCAGTGTGCAACTTCCTATTAGTAACCTAGGCCCTATCTTGCACCAATATTGAGATACAGTGACTTATTGGCTAAAAATCGCAAATTTTTCCCACCCCTCTCATTAAGCGCCCTCGCTCAGGGTGACCCCCTTCAAATTTATGGAAAAGCTTTATGGTTCCTGAAACTAGAGTCCTCCAGGCAGCCAGCCGACTGTGAAGATTTGGTGATCCTAGCTTGCACTGTTTTTGACAGATTCACCCGTGTGAAAGACAAACAAACGGATGGACGAACGGACAAACGAACAGAATTGCGATGGCTAAGGCATGCATAAAAAAGAATACATTGTGAGCCAAATACTGGAGTCAGGTTTTCACAAATCAAAATTAATTTATATATCAACTAACTTTCTTGAGCGTTGACAAACTGTGCTGTAAATTGTTGTGGAATAAGCCCATTGGGTAGTTCACGAAGAAACAGTTTTAGTAGACCACCAACAGTCACTGGATCTGCAGTCTGCATGTCTCCTCTACCTGTACGATTGTATGAACTACGCAGCTTGTCCAGCAACCTTGAGTTGCCATTATTACGCAGTATTCCCTCCACATCAATACCTAATGTAACAACATTATGTCAACATGACTTTCAAAAATGTGGCACCAAAAACATATGTCATGAATAAATGCAGATGTATTGAAATATTACTTCATCATATGTGCAAACAAGTAACATTAATAATGATATGATACATGCCCAAACATACTACATCTACATATCATCACCGAAAATTTAACTTTAGCACACCACAATCTGCTAGAACTGTGCTCCAAATCTGAGCAGCTGACACCAAAGCTCATTAATCATGTAAAAGGTTAATTAATTAGCCATCCACGTAAAAAACGGTTTTTAACAATGTCAAAAAATTTTAGGGACATAAAAAGTGACTGCAGTATGCTATCTGAAGTGCAGCATATACAACAGCAGTATGGACATGGTATAATGAACCCAGATAAATTTTATTCCAGATCTATGTGAGATCACGTGACTTGATTTCACATGTTGTCCATAGCACTAGTCAGATGTGTTTACAATATAAGTAATCTAATTATGTCAGTAAGTAATAGAATAATAAAACTAGTCATTACTATAAAGTACCTAAACATGTGCTGATGTGTCCTTAAGAAACTACTCGCTAACGCAGTCAGTCTAAAACATGACAAGCTGACGAGCCGACAACAGGTAAAATGGTGAATGCAGCCAGCCAGTTGCCTGACCGACCCAAATGTCCAGTCTTTTTGTGTTCATCAAGGGGAGTTGGCAGTCACTGGCAGCCCGAAAAAGTTATTATCAGTCTGGGCCGAACTGACACCAGATTTTATTATCAGTCCGGGTCTATAGTAGCTAGTAGTCAGGCTAACTGCACAAAGTTTGTTCATGCCGGTGCAACACTACAAACCAGCAATAGGCCTAACTGTTTTCTGACCTAGCTGTGCATCTAAATTTTATGCTACTGCAGAACTGCCTGAACACAAACTGTTTGATACTGAGTTACAAGCAGGAACTAGAAGTTGGGATGACAGTTACGAAGATAGCAAAATAGCGTATTGTCACTATACTGCAGCACCACACCTGCTGCCAGTAGCTGGGTAAAACAACTAAATGAGTGGCGGCTACCAGGTATAGGCCTAATCCTATTGGTGAAATGTAGCAGTTATTCAAGAGTTACGTCTATTGCAAATTCGGAAGTGCAGCGAACAAGAAATGGATTTGCTTAAATGGCAGTGTCAAAGGTAATCAAAGACGTCAAGTGCCTTATCAGAGAAGATACAAGACAACACATCGAGCACGTTCTGCTTCTGAGTGACATCTGCTAACAGAGTTTTGTCATCAATCATTGTGGTCTAAAGTCTAGCTAGACTGATAATCAACTTTGTGAAAAGAAGTCATAATCTGCCATTAGTACTCATTCGAATTTGCACTGAAAATAAAATTTGCTGCCAGTCTGAGTCCAGACTGGAAATAAAATTTGGTGTCAGTCCGGCCCGGACTGATAATAATGACTACCCTGGCAGCCGGTCCACATCCACACCAGGTCTGCCACAGCAACTCGTCATCGAGCAATCGTATTTTAGAGCAACCCCACTCATGTATCCAAGCAGATTAGCAATATCCAGCTACGCTGCTGCAATCAAGATCATAACTGAAACAATCAAACGGCATACCCTGACTACAGATACTTGTGGCACAGCTGACAACAAGTGATGGCACACTGCAGTTTTCTCTGAACGTCAGTTCTTCCAGTGCAATTCCAAAATAACGGACCATGATCAGTTATCTGTAAATTCTCAAACTTTTCATAAAAGCCAAGACTTTCTGTACTCGTAGCGTAGCCACTCGAGAGCAAGACGTTATGTCAAGAAAGACTATTTCAGCAGGGTCTGAACTTCATGATCTTCACCTATCTAAACTGAGAAAATTCTACATAAGAAAATTAGCAGAAAGTTACGCAGACGATGCCTGTAAATGCAAATCAATACAATGCTTTAAATTCACTATGAAATTGAAAATCATTGTTTTTAGATCACAAAAACACTCACATCCAAATCAAAACAAACAAAAATAATCCGGTCTGACGAAACACCGCACCTGCCGCACAGTTTAGTACTGCTACAAGACGTACAGGTGCCTCGCAGACTTGAACTTGAACTTGACTAACCGATGATGATTTTTACGCGCGATAGCAGAATGCTTCGCACGTCTTAGCCATGGCCTGGACGTCTGTCCGCCCGTCTGTCCGTCTGTCACACCCTTGAGTGAGTGAGTAAGTGAGTAGTTTCTTAACGGCACAAAAATAGGCCATTCAGTGCCATACTTGGTTAAAATTAGTTAAAAGCAGTTAATGTATGTATTAAAAGCAAAGTTAAAATACTTGTTAAGATCAAGGCTATTAAGCTAATGTAAAAACAACATTATATACGACTGTAAAAGCCGATATCTTTAACATAGGCGATGATGTTGCGAGGTGCAACATTTTCAAAAACGTCCTTGAGTGCATGTGGCCACTCCAAAATATCTCTGACGTGCTGCACTGTAACGGGTGCAGTCTACCAAAATGTGCTTGACTGTGAGCGGGGAATGGCAAGCTTTACATACTGGCTGACTCTCTCCCTTTAGGAGATAAGAATTTGTAAGTCTTGTATGACCAATTCGAAGACGGCTGATGAGGACTGAGTCGTAGCGGCCCAGTGACGAACTAACACTGCTGTAGAATTCTCCCGTCTGGGAACCAATGTAGAAGTCTGTGTGGTGGTGGTTGAGTGCCTAGTGGTGTTGGGATTTGTGTTTTCGGTGGCCGCATTGGGCGCCACCCTACTCGAGGGTGACTCGCGAAAGGGGTTCTCCATAGGAGTGAGACTAGACTAAACTATGAGGAGAATTTTGGTGCTTAATTTGCGTTATTTTGGGACCTAGACAGTGCTGATTTTTGAGCCCTAATTTTTATAGTACCAAGTTAAATGTGGCCCAAAACAACGAAACGAATCTCACCAAACAGGTAGAATACTGCTGTATTAAGTTCACTGAGACGACGGCATGCAGCGACAAAGACGACGACGAAGATGATAACGGTGGTATGAACAAACGACACACTCCAAGCACGTGCTCTCCCAGCCGTTCCAGCAGTTCCAGCCAACACAGACACAGCCAGTGATCGACAGAAAGAGAGAAGAGGAAGACCCAGATGACGTGGGAGCTTAAATATGAATTTGGCTGGCCTGCTTTCCACGGCCATAGGCCCAGCATTTCCGCCCATAGCCTAGCGGTTCAGCTGTGGTCAGCGTTGAGAAATCGTGAATGGA
>Ga0209367_1005484_pt1 | contig 17593 bp, 16 predicted proteins | sample WorMetLIZISLAND2_FD_187412 | JGI IMG/M metagenome (GOLD analysis project Ga0209367, IMG submission 187412) | Marine gutless worms symbiont microbial communities from Max Planck institute for Marine Microbiology, Germany - Olavius geniculatus... ... | reverse complement strand
GGTACCCCTCTTCGACGCCCTCGTTCGAGGGGAACCCCTGCACCCAGTGGCACGAAATTTTGTCACGATAAACTAGAGACCTTGGGGCAGCCCACAGTGAAGATTTCGTGATCCTAGCTTGCACCGCTTTGATACAATTTACGAGTGTGACAGACGGACGGACAGACAGACAGACAGACGATGGCAAAGACGCGCGAAGCATTCTGCTTTCGCGCGTAAAAATCCATAACTTCGTCGTTTTTTAACGGAATCATATTTTACTTGGCAATTAGATGTAAAGGTTTCAGTAAATAAAGCTGTAAAATTTTATATTAAAATCCCAAACGGTTGCTCAGAAAATGGCGAAAAAATTTAGGGGTCCACTTTTTTGCCACATTAGGTAGACTCTGTACCCTTCTGGCCATTCTCCTATGTTATTAGCTATTGTTTTGCTACTGTGTTTGTGGTTATGAAAAATAAAGTCTCTCTAAACTCTATCTAGTCTATGGATTACTAATGAATTTTAACCGTTGTTTAATTGCGCTTTTTCTTTCCCTCTGTCTACGTCACAATATCAGTCAAGCATTTCTACTACCATAATTTTCTAACAAAATTGATTGACTGATCAGTTTTGTAAGTAGACTATGATCGACCAGGAACGACATAGTAATTCAATATAAACTGCGGTTAACTTAAAATATGTTCTAAAAGTCAGGCTAAGTACGCAATCATTTGCTTCATTCAATCATGGGCTTAAAAATTACGACTAGAAATTTCGAACCTTAGTTCAAAAATGGCATGCTACTACATTTTGCACATGACACATGTATGTATCTGTTAAACATCGAACCAACAGCTATTAAAACGTGAACATCAGAAATCAAATCACGAGAGAAAGAATGTTTGCCTACCTCTGTGGAGAGAGCCTGGTTGGCGCCGTTTGCAAGAAGAAACTTGACGACCTCGGCGTGGTTTTCCTGCGCGGCCATGTAGAGAGGCGTGAAGCCATTCTGCAACAATACATCATAATAATTGATCGAATCAGACACTGGCCAGATTAGGCAAAAATATGTGTCGTAATGAAGACGATACAATGTTCGCTGGAGTGTGCGCCATCCAAAATCTACAGCTATAATTTGTTTCAGCATTTCAATAAGTACTCGAGAACGTCTCTCTAAGGAATTCTTTAGCATCACTCAAAGTGTACTCAATTTCTTGTTTTCCTTTTAATCATCTCATAAAAGACGATAAAGTTGATACGAGACGTTTCTATGTTCGCTGCCTTTATTTACTTTTTCGACTTTTAGCTCTGCTTGTCTAACATCTCGTTTAATCACCTTAGCTTCTAGTTCCATCACAAGCATGGACGTTTATGAATCATTATCACAGCGCTACTAAAAGCATCATAAAAGTGATTAACGAATATGAAAACGTGGCCTCACAGAATCCTGCAAAAAAGAACGTGCGTTTGTGATGCGTTGATGCGAAGATGACAGAAAGTATAAACACCTGCGACTGTACGTTAACTTTTGCTCCCTGCTGGACAAGTATCCTAATGACGTCTTCCTGGCCCGCAAGTGACGCAATGTGCAGCGCCGTGTTTCCCTTCTGCAACCGACAACGAATGTCACAACTTGAACAATTTAATGAACGCATATGAGACACGAATTCGTATGAAACCGTCAGCGGTCAAACAATTATACAATAATTACGCTGAAAAAGCAAAAATGACAACTCTGATAAAGACATCATTCGGTTACTCAGTCTGAAAAAAAATTCTGCAAGCCTACTGAAAATTTCACAACCTCTAAAAGTTTAAAAAATGCAGCACGTCAGACCTACATTTACATTAAATAGTTAACCTTCTATGCAAAGTAGAAGTCGATATGGTTGAGTTGGCGCAAATGACCTGACCGTTTAGTTCTTAGGCCCTCCAACTGTCATCAGTGCAATCAATCAATCTTATTTCACGACCCACTTAGTCATCCTATCTCTCACCATAGTGTCTGGGGTGTTTTAACTAGCCATAATCTCATTCCACTCAAGCGTGACGACTGATAGCGTCTCCTGTTTGCATATCGCACGTGCGTCCAGGCAGAACACGCCGTCAATCAAGGCCATGAAAAAAGTACGTTTTAACACGGTCTACTGTGTGTTGTGCCTTGTTACACTCGCATAGTACAGATGTAAACCGTGTTGAAAGTTGAAACCTGTACATAAATGCTTTCACAGCAAAGATATTTTGCGGTGACATTAATACCTTGGTGGCGGTGTCGATGTGAGCATCTCGTCGTAGCAACTCGGCGACCACGTGCACGTGACCCTCCTTGGACGCCAAATGCAGCGCGGTCAAACCGTTCTAATAACACACACACGCATGCCTTCATCATCATCATCATCATCTCTAGACTGAGTACTCACGGGTCTCTCCGCTGTTCGCGGATTTTTCTTGTTGAATATTTATTCATTTCGTTTTTTAAAGCCCCCCCCCAGTACTCAATTCCCGAGGGCTAAAATATTAGGCTACAGAAATTTTGTCTGAAATGGTCACGATGCGGACTCGGAGTTTGGAAACGTGTCAGCCAGACAAGCCGCGTTGAAGCGTTGGACAGCGGCCGACAAACGCCAGAACATGAACGTGATTTCTCACGGATCAGTCGTCGCCTCGGTCAAACGCCTTCCGATTTGTGCCAGGAACTCCTGTGTGCTGACACTCATGGGGCCAAGTGTTTCCAGTGCAACAGAAAAAAGTCATGGGTGCCACTGAGTGATCTGTACTTGTTTCTTTTTCTGACACCTGCAGTTTCAGCGGCACTGGCACTGGTGATGGCACTCTGCTGCAGATAGGCGTTCCCCAGAGTGTCGACCACTGTGAAGTCCCAAGTGGCACTGCGCCCGGAGTTCCATGGCAATAACGTCAAACGTCAGGTCGCTTGCCGTCGTCACGAACCAGACCGTGTGGTTCCTTCATGCTAGGAACGCCGGTGTAGTTATTCCCACACGCAGTAGTACGGGTTAGGGTTAGCGTTAGTTACATTATGATAATATGGAGGTGGGAAGAATTTTCCAAGTGCGACAAATTTCCCAGGACACTGGCTCGAGGCAAAGCGCGCCAGATGACGTCATTAATGTAGTTGTGACGTATTATTCTGCTGGAGCTTCGCTTGCAGGAAAAAGAGTGTCGACAGTGGCACCACACAGACAAGTGTGTGACTCGCAGAGCATGCAACCGAGCCTCAAACCAACGGCAACTCTCATAGCTTCGTTGTCGAGATGTAGGCCGCAAGCTGCAATCGGCAGGACGTGCAACCAGTCGCCACTGTGGTCGGATGATGCTGCGAGAAGTCGTGCCCTGTGACGCGGCTTTGCGAAGCTTGCGAGCAGTTAACCGTACTCTTTCTCCACCGATATCCTGACCCACTTTTTCGCTTCGTTATTTTCGGTTTAGTCCTCGTTATTCCCTTCCTTATCAGTGGCTCAATGTCAAGCTTCTAACTCTTCCATAGCCTGTCTCATTTTCTTAATTTTTTTACATAGCAGCAATTGTGTTAATTTTCTCGTTTCAGTTTCGTTTAAAAACAGCTTTTGTTTATTTGGTTCACATGCCTGATTAAGATGGCAGCTTAGCTGTCAGTTTTTCAGCGCAAATCATTCAAGCCTATCATAACCTATCATTACCAGCAAAGCAACCAACAGGCGAAGCATATTAATATTTGATGAAATAAAAATTCCTCAGATGACTTTTAGCGAAACTGCACTCGCTGTTTTTGATTTTATTTTCTGGTTCGCAAATGCACGTCTTTTACGTATTGTGCCTAGGCCTATTTCTAATTCTACCATAATCTGTCTAATTGTACTTCATTTGGTGTATTGTAAAATTGTATTAACTGTCCGGTTTTTCTTAATTAATTCCAATCCAAATTCCAAACCCCCCACCCCTGCAACCAGTGTTGTGCAAATCTGCAAAACGTGCAGTGAAGTTTCACTTTATTGCAGAATTTCGTTTCGTGCGTACTGCGGAAAAGGGAAAACGTTGTTTTTTAGTTGCTTTATTATCATTGGATTATACTATTTTATTATAGGGGCCTATTATTTTACACTGTATATTGTGGCGCATGTGCGAGCGGCGTTACCGTGTTGCAGACGTTGGTGTCGACGTTGTTCTTGATGTACTCGAGCACTTTGTCGACGTTGCCTGCACGAGCAGCACGCAGGAAGCTCGCGTTGCCGTCGCTCTGTCAACACGCACACGCAAACACACGTACAGACATACAGACAGACAGACGGCTGGCTACGGAAAGTGACGTCATCATCAGCGTCATCATCATCTCGCTTCACAGCAGCAATAAGACAGTCACGCCACCTGGCAACTCAGTTATACGACAACGCGTAATTTCTGGTTTGCATCTAACGCACGTTACCAACGCACGCAACTCAGCGCTTCTATTTTTGCGTTCTGGCTGATTCGTCCGTTGCTTACGTCAGTCGCGTCCTTTGCTTGTTTTTGCGCTGGCTCTTTGCTACGAGTTTTCGTTTGTCCGTCCGTCCGTCTGTCCGTGTGTAACGAATGTATTGTTGCTAAACGGTGAGAGATGGGGCCTAAGTTGCTATTGATCACTAAAGGAAAGTCACATAAGCCCTTGCACATGACAAGAAAATTATTTGCTGGCCTTCGAACACCCACGTGCTGTCAGCCTTCCTTGGCGAAAGCTGAGCTTCTTGTTTCTTGACTGTCCGCTGCTACACTTTATGCGAAACAAACTCAAACTAACATATAATGCGTTATGTCGGTTAGGCCGCATAAATGCTGACACATTCAATAAAAAATGTCAGAACATCAGAAATAAGATCTAAGTAGATGCACTTAGTTGTGAAGTTATGCTCACGTGACATCGGCAGACTTACAGCGCAAATATAAACAAGAATATTTAAAAAAGAAGACGCTCGGTATTTATTACTACGGCTGAGCTTAGAGCAACGCGTTTGCACGTCGAACCGAGACAGAAACAAGAAAGAAAAGCGAGAGAAAAACTCCCCGACATAAGGCTAAATGTCAGCGGGTCTCAATGCCCCTGCAGCTATGCAACCTATAGACCGACGGCAGCTTTTTACGCCAGCGAACGGTATGCATTGCATACACTCTGCTGCTGCTGCTGCTGTATCGAGTAACATTAACGCCATTGACCACATAGACCTACAGTACAGATCAACGCCGAGCTTATTCGCTGCGTATAAATTAATCCTATGCACAAGCATGCTCTCTATAGGCCTACTCTTTAGCCGATTGTTCCGGCGCATTAATTATCATTCCTGCCATGATGCTATGCCCTCCGAGTCCGACAACGACATTCCGTTTGAGTGAAAACAGCATTTGCATGACGGTACGATTTGTTTTTGAGGCGCAAAATACATTTTTTGACAATGTCACATCGAGACGAATCAAACATAAAATGCAGCATTCGCCGCAAATGTCTAGCTCGACAAGAACCTCAAAACATTAAAATGCTACAGTTTCAACGACGTTTGGGAATACATCTATTTGTTTGGCCATTTATCACTGTCTGATCAGCGCATCCATTACCAAAGCGATCGCTGAGGATTTTAGCCTATTCGCCTATAATGTCACGCCTAATATCGATCACGACACTGGCGAAACGCGAGATAGGAAAAAAGTTAGACATATACGACAAATATTTCGGTAGCTCACGTATTTTTTTGTTTTTGTTTTATCCACTTAAGTTTTGCCGACTGGCAAAAAGTTATAGACAGTAAATTGATCAGCGGATAGTTAACAGACGTTGACGGCCAATGAATGACAGCAGTATAACTACATATAATCGAGAAAAAAAAACGACGAAACGACTTAACCGATAAAGCGGCGGCAACTGCACGCGCAGTATAGGTCAAGTCTTATCAATCTATATTTAGACACACCGCGCAGCACGGCTTCCGCTTTAAGGCATCGTGGAACAACGTATCAGTGAACTAAATATCTGCAGACGGAATGCTTATGTTGCTGAAGAAATCCCGAATGCTTGCACTCATGCATTTGTATTGTGATTTACAGCAATGGTTTCAGATACCGCCCTGAAATACATACGAGCGTATACTACTGTATGATGAGCGAATTTAGGCTGTATATATCCACCGACTATACAATAATCAGTGGCTTCTATCCCTATACCTGGTGGGCGCATCTTGCGCCCAGTGAGAAATAAGGGGGGTTGATAAGATTGTAGATCAAAATTCCGCCCTATTTTTCACTGGGCAAACTACTCCCTTGACAAAACTTTTCCCCAGAGGTTAAAGAAGCCCAAAATGGAGGGAAAATTTGAGTCAAAAATTGGGGGACCTCAGCCCAAAACTGAAGGGGGAAGTTGCGACGATTTTCATTCCAGATTTGAGGGATAAAAGCCACTGACTATAATCGCTGAATTAACTCAACGGTATATATAAATGAACAACAATATATATACGACGAGATACGAGGTCTGTGCACCTTCGCGGGCTTCAACCTACGTCCACAGCACTCTCAAGATTTCTTAAGTCATTATTTCTATATCAGCTCTAGGTCGATCGAGAACATCGCTGAACGAGATGGTGAAAGTAATGATAACAAACAAGAAGCCCAGCTGTCGCTAAGACAGCCGTCCGTACTGGTTGTCAGTGACTTTGAAAGTCATCCAAGGTTGATGATTTTCATTTCATCTGAAACAGCGTATGTCACTACTATTAGTGATTAATAGTAATCTTAGCCCTATCTTTCATCGTTTCCGAGATATGGCCACTTATAGCTTGAAACTTTCCACTGAAAATAGCGGCCAAACCGCTGCAGATGGAGACATGGTTACAATTGGCAGCCTACAGGAAGTCGCCAGCGCCATATCCGATAGTACCATAACCGACCGCCTACGCCTGTTGGTGGCGTAGCATAGTGGTTAGAACGTCGGTCCTGGCCGGCAAACTTTCCCTATCCTGCGCTAGACTGATGGATGGCCGTTTGACCACTTTGTTAGTTAAGCGTCCGCTATCAGTCAACCAACAAGGTCAACTCAGCCTGCCATCCCTCCGGGGTCGGTTAAATGAGTAGTAACCCATTACATGAGTTACGGAAGGTGGGGACCTTGGTACAGCTGACTGGGGTTGCTTAGCCGGCCGCCTGTGTCTGCAGGCTGCACACAGTGGCCGTTCGGCAGGCGGCTCTGGTTAGTGACGAAAGGGCATTAGAGGCGTGTTCGCGACGACGCGCTATACAAATTGACGACCTTTACCTTTACCTTTACCTTTTTGCCTTACCGTTCAGCCATAATAAATTCGTGACGGACAGAGAGACGGACGGACGGACAGACGACGACAACCATGCCAATAGTTCGATCGGTACTTAAGTACGGTGGCTAAAAATTTCAATGACTATATTGTTTTTACGACAAAAATCTTGATCGGGCTGCATAATATCTTCTGATGCTAAATGCGCGCATAGAAAGACCGTGTGTGGCATGTGGACTGCTTGTGCCTGATTTGCGCATCTAATTTTTCACCAAACGACACCACCCGGCCCGACTGCCACTCGCTTCGGGGACTAAAAATAAACAAATGCAAAATCCTTGTCACAGCTACGACGCATATAAGATTCTCGATGAGCACTCGTACAGAGAAGTGCGAAGATGTTGCAGCAGCTTCAATGCTGAGTGTTACGCGCAAAATGAGACGCATCAATTACAGAGACAACAGCTAAATCGCCAGTAGAGTCAAATAATAATTTTGTGTATTTAAGTAAATGTAGGCATTTTTACGTCGCGTTGCCTCACTCTAAAGCTTCCAATCAACAGTTACCGAGCTTCATAAAGCTATAACCTTAATGCAGTATGACCCATTCAATATCCAAATTCTGAGAAATACGGATGATTTTTTGCTACATACCAAGGTGGAAAGTTTCTTCAGCATGGCAGAGGGATGCTGTTGGCCAAGACAGTTTCAGTCGAAAAACAAAAAAGTCGAAAGACGCGCGAGTTACTATCACGTCGAGCGCCGACAGCAGCAGTGACTGCGCGTCATAGCTGACGTCATCAGTGACGTAATGATCATCTGTCACTTGCCTCAGCGACCACCCACGCAAACAACATGCAGCGACTCGGAGCGAAATCTTCACGTCGTACGTCCGTCACGAAGTGCGCGACAACTGACTGTTTCCGGTCGTCGTCGCATCGCCGGAGTGTGTACGGACTACGATATCATGGTTGCAGCTCGCTGCTGCCACCGCCCTGCATGGATGCCGTCAGCTGTTGCTACCCGCGGCGTCACTGGCTGCTGAAGCTGCGAGAGTAAGCAGCCAAAACCACCCACCATCTGCTTCCGAGACTGACGCCGACGCCGCCGCTGCAGCAGTGTTTTGTTGTTTTTTTACTCGCACACAACCAGCCAGCCAGGCATCTATAGGTTTGTTCGTCGTCTGTCTGCACCGAGTGAACTCAGACTGTAGCCATGGCGACGTTAATTACCTGCATCACGTGATGATGTAATCATTACAACATCATGGCGACTGCGTACCTGCCGCTCACTGAGAGTCAATCCAGTGACAGGATGGTGCGCAGAATCTTTATATACCTGGACGAGAAAATTGCGAAAACAGTGAAATGAACTTAAGCAAACAGTTCAATACAACGATTAAAAATTAATATGATGATAATAGTTATTAGGCGCCCTTGTTAGGATATTAGGATATTTTACAACGCCATACAAATCGTCGTATTATTAGTCATTACAAGAATTGTACAGCAACAAGCTTCCGAAGACGCAGATGCTACAGAACAACATGAAATCGAACACTATGACTTCTTTTTCTGCAATATCTACTGAAAAATATTTCCAATTTAGCTGTAAAATAGTGAAATTTAAGGCCAGCATAGTCCGTAAAATATGGACACTTTTTGGTAGAATTTGGAGCAATGTGTAACTATAGTGTCGGGCCCCTCAACCTACAGGCGTGTCTGCGCTTGCGGTCTGAAAACCATATACAATCGCAAGCACGATCACAAGCTATACATAAAGCAAGCTGACGAAAATCGCACTCGGCGACGGCGACGGCGCCGCGCAGGCGTCGACAGCAGCGTGCCATTTGCATGAACGCCAGCAGCTGACTATAGGCGCCGAGTCCAGCTGCTGCTACCTCAGCCAACCTCCTCCCCCCATAGATCTCTCTCTCTCTCTCTTTCTCTCTCGTCTTCAGCGTAAACGCAGTGTTGATTGGTGCAACCCGACCAGCTTACGATTACCTACTCCGAGATTGGGTCAGGTACAATTGACGGCTAACGAAAACCAGAATACAGCACGATGACGATTCTATAACTACGTTAACACGACACTCGCGTGCTCTTTAATCGATTTGTAATTACTGGTTTCCTGTCAAAACCTGGACCGACAAAACTGGGAACGTCAAAACTACCCCACTACACGAAGCCTAACTTTAACCCTAGCCCTAAATCTAACCCTATCCTTAACCTTATTTCCTAAACCTTTAGCCTATATCACTGTTTCCCGGTTTTGTCGGCTCATGTTTTATCGGAACACCGTAATTACTAAATACCGCACTGCTAAAACGATTAAGCGATCACACTTATACCACTCCAGGCAGTGTGATATCGTAATTACATCGCACTCAAATGGCACAGACTACACCGTCTAGTGTTTTATGACCAACGACTGCAGCTGAGAATTGTGAAAACGTTAGCAGTGCAAGGTAGCGTGATGCAACAGACTGTGCATAACGAACCGGCCACTGGTCACACAGGTCTTGCAATTAGTTTGATCTCCACAGGTCACAGCAGAAGAATGCAGAAGAACGCGTAGGCCTACCACATGCTGCCATACATTTTCCGCCCTTCTATACCTGCAGGACTCGAACTAGGCCTATAAACAATACGCACGACCTGTTCTCACTATAACTACCTGTTATGACGTCTCGATAACAAGAAGTGCAATAAACCAAGCTCGCGCAGCTGGTGTTCGCCAGAAACAGAACATAAGTAATCTCCCTGTCCCCAATGCGCTCATCGGCAAAACTCTTGTAAGAAAAGCTAAACTAATTGAGACGTACGAGGGCCTCGTCTATCCTGTCTCTACACGGGGTCAGATAGTTAACAAGATGAAAATAAAATACAAGATCAAAAATTAATATTTTAATAGTGCACGCAGATGAGGGAGCAAGCGTTACTATGGTCATCACTTAGGCCTACATATTTAAAGTAGGGCCTAAATTGCAACAACAACACTACCGGTATACCAGCGATAAGATATGATGAGAAAATTTTAACGTGCGCTTCATAAAACTGACGAGTAACCCTGCTATAGGCTAGTCTATCGTACGATGGAACATTCGTCCAGAGTCCAGAGTCTAGACATAAGCTTCGCATCAACAGAAATAGAAATTTACAGCATGCAAATTACGGCAATAAGACAATACGGGTAATTCGGTCGAAACTGCACGCTGTACGCATACGCTTGGTTTGCTCAGTCACGTTAATTGGCTTATAGTGCAGTCTATCAGTAGCCTATAGTATGCAGCAGGTGTTATTGTCCCCCCCCTCATGCCATATTGCACCGCCAAGAATAATTTGATCGCTCGCCACAGAGCCGTAAATCGACAAACACGCGTGCCATCCAACGTTCTATACCGAACGGTCGACTGCTTATTAGCAACTATATGGCCTATACTTTATCCTCTCGATACTGTAATTCATTGCTTTTTATTACATCCAGCTAAGGAACGGGGCAATGTGCGTGTGTCGTCTGTCTGTGTGTCTGTCTGTTTATCTTTGAGCAAGATTACTCAGATTTCTAAGCACAGTCGTTTAGGTTGTACAAATTTTGAGATCAAAATCGAATGGCTCCATGCCCCATTTTTCCCGTAACCTATTTTCAGTTCTAACTGCAGTTAGCTGATATCGCGTAAGATGATGAATTATTTCGCCTGCAACGAGGTTCAGGGAAAATGTTGGGGGCTCTTCCGGAAAGACCTGGAGAACTGCGTCGACCAAAGCTGTACTTAGCGCAATCTAACAACAACCGTTTAATTGCAGCGATTGTGCCATTTACAAATAGAATTAGCCAGGCGATCGATATTAGTTTTCCGGCTCAGCCTAACAGAATGCGCTGATTGCGGGGCGCCTAGAAATGCAGCTGGCAAATGGCTGATCAGATCATCACGCCATGAACAGACTTTAGCCGACGTCCACTGCGCCTGACAGCTGTCTGTTTATCTGCAACACCGAACAGTAGCCTCGATTCTTCCCCTCCACAGGGCGGAGCACAATCGACCGATAAGCCGCCGAGGAAAAGAAGACAAAAGCATCGTCAACAAAGAAAGCAATCTGTCGGCATCCAGCCATGCAGCGTCAGTGATGCGGCCAGCCATCAAGCTGCAGCTGAAAAAAAGACGGATGGAGAAGACGCGTTGCCGCCGCTAAGACAACGTTTCGACGAACAGACCGAACGACAGACAGACAGACAGACAGACTAGCGGAGCGAGTGTGTGTGTGACGGCTTGCGGACTCGACACCATGCAGAAAGACAATCAATGTAATGCCGCAGGCGTACGTCCTCGGCAGCGCTTCAGTGCTCATGTTTATCGACAAGGACGACGACACGTACTAGCAGCAGCAGCATCTGTAGCTGACGTCACAGCAGCACATCTGCGACCGACCGACTGTCCGTCGTTATCAGCACAACGACGTCTGTGCAACTGCAATCCAGTCCAGCATCTGATCGCGTCGCGTCTTGCTGCAGAAGTGCCGTCGTCGTAAAAACCGTAAGACCTACTATCTAGGCCTACGACACATCCAGACGCTAATGAAAGCAATAAACGTGCTCGTTAAATCATTCCACGTGCGGCGCTGCAGTACTCGTACACTGCAGTCGATGCACAGTGGCGAACTACATGCGGATAAACACGCTGCATGAAGTAAGATGCGAGATTCTGTCGCAGATCAGCCGGCATTTTACAAGCTGCATCTCCGCACGCAGCTATATCACGACTATCATAGAACACTTAACCAACGGTAAATTTTGTTCCCGTATTTTGAATTCGTAATCTTTCAGCTACAGCTGCTAAAAACTCTGTGCAAATTCATTCACATCTGACTGAGTTAACATGAAAGAAAAAAGGTACATTTTTATGTGACCACAGTGTAGCATTAACAGCTTACCGTTACACTGCAACGAGACGTCAAAACAATTATACGACCTCAATAGCGAGCACAAGATCAGTCTCTACTTTATGAGCCCTGTTTATTGCATATACACTACACACTTTGCTTTCAGGACAGAACAATTTAGTCACCGAGTCTGAAATAGACTGTGCCGGTTGGCGCATTGTACAATATCAGTAACCTTTAGCTGTCGTCTATCCATTTAGGGATTTCAGTGCTAATATTCAACTCAGATGATTGAGTTTCCCCGCTGTTCAGCGTCATGTGTAATAATCGCCTACTCTACTGTCATAGTCACGTTATCTTCGGCGCGTTTTTTATGACCACAACGCACGCCTGAGTATAAGATGAAACCGGCTGAGAACTGACTGCATCGGGCGAATGCTGCTGCAGAGGCCTACCGTTTATTGTTTTTATGCGATGACGCAAACGCCAGGAATAGCTAGCGACAACGTCATCATACGAGGCGTATACGTAGCACAGGCACGCACTTCGGTAATCGCATTCTTGCAAAGCTCGGTGTTTTATGCTCAGCGCTATACAGCAGCAGGCAGCAATGTGGTTATCATGCTCGCGCAACCAACACTCATGCAGTCAGTTTTCACTCAATGGCAAGTTCACTACACGGCAGCTGTAACTGTATTGTGTAGCAGCGCGCATACTGAATTTTAATACTGACTCCTGTGTAACTAAGAACTGACAGCATATTTCAACGTACTCTACACGAGTTAAGCCGTGGCAGTCAATAGCGCCGAACCACTGAATATTAACCGCAGAAAATACTGCAATTTTAGTCTTCGAGATGAAAGGTGTGTATTTCTGCATTGGAATTCATCTCATACATGTTAGTAGCGCACTGGGAGATCACAGAGTTCGCTGCCATCAGACGCAGGTTACGCGCTTCGCCTTAACGCCAGCTAGACAGGGAGGTACTCGTTTTACCTACCCGATGGAAGACCGAGTCGACCTGATTTGTTAGTTATACCCCGTTTACACGATCAAGTTGGCTCGACGAGCTGGCTATATGTTAGCTGGACGAGCCGGCTCGATGTTTGCTCGATAGTGTAAACGGGGTATTATATAGTATCTATCGAGATGCTTTTACTTGTCCACAGTCATCCATCCAAGTAGTAACCGGCCCAGCGTAGAGCAACATTATTGATCACGATCAATGCGTTTAACCACTGGTTATATATATATATATTGGTTCCAAAACAGCTTCTTGAAGTTCTTGATAGGATTTTAAATGCACGTTTTTTAAAATAAAAAACGTTGGAACAAAAATCAAAAACGTTAAAACGTAAAAAACGCGGCAAAAATAAAAAAAACGTACTATGCACTACCCCAAGCCACCATCTTCTCTTAAATATTTTCACCACTACTAGTAACGGTTAACGTTATACTACGGCCAATCCTAAAAACGGCGAAATCCTAGTTTCGTTACGATGTTATAAGACAGTCATTCATCAAGACAGTTTCTGCACGTCAAACTGCCGTGGCGTCTGCAGATCGTCACGAAAGTATAGTAGTGAATAATGATTAAAGCGTCAAGCAATATTATAAATTTGCTGTAAAGTAAGTAGCCTGCAAAAAAACTAGAACAGACTGAAAACGGAAAAGTATTTCTAGGGCAAAATTAAAATGTAAATAAAAAATTAAAAAGATGAACCGATGTAAATTAAATTACAAATTGAATACTAACTTTAGAAATGAAATAAATCTAAATTTTAAAACGCAAATGGAATACAATACAAAACAGAAAGAAAGTAAAAAACACGAAAACACAACAATATGCACAACGTTCTCAGTTACGTGCAAGCAAAAGCCAATTCGAGCAACACATGAATTATGTAAAAAGATTATTATGAAAGCAAATGACGCAAGTTACACACTTTAGACGTCCTCATTTCCAGCGGACGATGCGGTCCAGTGAATTCGTGCACGCCATACTGCTGCAGTGGCTGCGCCTGCTTGTACTGTTCGCGCTCCAGTTGTTCCATGCTGATAGCTCACTGTGCAAGGAGCTCTAGGCCTTCAGCAGATGGCATCATGCGCCACACAGACACACGAACCCTGAAACTAACGCCTCTCGATTCGTCTCGTCTAGAACGATTGCAAAAACTGCAGAGAATCAACGAAAACTCGTCATAGAGCGTAAGTCCGTTGATGACGCAGTACTAATAGGCTGACGCTGCCACCCGGACAGGTGCTCCATCATAGGATCGCCCCCTTCCCAGAAAAGTCTCCTCGGCCGACAATTCACCGGCAAAAATCCGCTTCGCCCGGCGGCCACCCAGGCGGGGCGGATTTTTGCCGGTAAATTGTCGGCCGGGGAGACTTTTCATGAGGCCGGCGATATTTTAATAAGGGGAGATATATCAAGGTTGGGGTTATGGACAGGATTAAGGTTGGTGTTAGTGTTAACAATAATAGTTCGGGTGCGTGTGAACTAATGGACAAGTACCCATATCAATTACACAGTGATTATCTCATCGCAGGCGGATTTTTCATGGGGAGACATTTTAATGCGACACCGGCGCCGCAGTACACTCATCAGAACGCCAGCAGCAGCAGCAGCAGCAGCACGGCGGCGACATATCGATCGCTAGACGACATGCGTCAGGACGAGTCCATTGTTGAGGCGCCGCCGGGGGTGACAGCTCGCCAGCTACTCTGACGTTTTTCATCGTCGCATGTTTTCGCATGACGTCACAACTCTGCGAGGACGCAGATGCGGGACCGCTGGCTGATGAGATTACGGTCGTAAGATGTCGTGATTCGGACGCGGCAAGTCGTGAGTGCGTCGCAGACTGTTGTACGTGTGTCTGTCTGACGGTCTGATGGATCATTCGATGATGGAGCCGGACGGTAGATGCGTCACTCCAGGGTCAGTCATCGGGCCTGATCTCTCTGTCCAGTGTCCACTGTCCCGTCCAGCAACAGGGCGCAGCCGTGTAGTGGACGTGGCCGGCAATCGGAACAAAGATCGAACGTACTGACGGCCCAGCCGCTGCAGGCCAGTATCACTGCCCATTAGCCCGGTTTCCATCGCGGCTAATTTATTGCCTCGCATCATGCCAACGCGACAATCGTGTCTCGCTAAAACAAAATAATTTCTGACGAATTCACGCAGCAGTCTGTCCTGTTTGCAAAAAGTGTAAAAAGGGAAATAAATAAACTGCTAACCTGTTTAAATTGATTAAGAAACTGCAGTCAAAGGGATAGAGACAGAGCGATGAAAGACGAGATTTATTTTAAAGCGAATGCATGTCACCTTCTTGCTTACATTCAGTGTCGGATTATTATGGTGGATGCTATTGATGACGCAGCCCATTAGTGAACTAGGCCCATGGCCACGGAGTGAACGAGAAATTTTTGTTCTTGTATTTCCCGTATTTTCTTTGTTGCGTCACGCTGGCGCATCACAGCAAGTTAATTGCATTTTTGCAGCTAAACACACTGATTGTCAACACTTTACTCAGTTTTTTTTGTTTTTCGTCACTTTGTCATTAGCCTAATTTTTCCACATTATGATTAAAGTAACTCAAATGGTTTACATATTGGTTGAAGATTGCCATTTCCCCACTTTTATTTTATTTAGCGTCTTCGATCGAAGAGACTCCTTTAGAAAACTGTAAAAATTTTGCGACTAGAGTCTTTCCTGCAGTTGACAGTGAAAATTTCGTCATCTTAGCTTGCGTCATTTTGACACAATACAGCAGTAACACAGACAGACACTTCTGCCGTAGCTAAGACCTTCGATTTGCACAGCAATCTTTGCTGAGGCCCTGTAAAACTTGACGAAACTCGTTGCTCAATCAGTGGCCGAGTGATCTCAATGGCAAATTATTGTTATATCACTGACTAAGTCTAGATACGAAAAGCGGAACGAATTTTTCGATCGAAAGGCTGCTTAAAATGTGACAACAGCAATAGCGCAGAACTGCACCTGAAAATGAAAGCGATGATAGTCGCCCTCTGGTGAATGTCAATATGAAGCGTTTTTTGACGACTAAAATTAAAGATGGGCCGTGGCCAGGAATTGAAAAAAAACGAGGGGCAGCAAAAGAGATCTTCAACCAAAACGTTAGCGTCAACATAGCATCTATTTGAAACGAAACAACAGAACCAGATTTCTATTTTTTTGACTAAAAAGTGATCCATTTCAATATCTTTAATTTATCAACTTTTTATTACGTTTTTAACAACTTACTTGTTATTTTAACTTAAAGACTTAATCAGATGCTGCTACCTTCTTTCGAAAGCTGCATTTTCAATGATGTCATAAGCCCCTAATAATAATGGGATCTAGGCCTACGTCAGCAATGTGTATAAAGTCTCCCGTAGTCACCAGCACTCTCTCACAGCTCTGTGAGTGCGACTGTAGGTTCTGTGCTTATTTTCGTTCTACGTCAGCAATACGTACTTAGGCTACTAATACGAAAATTTTGAAGTCGAATTATCAAAATAATTCACGCCACAATTATATGACTATGAAGGTTTGCTCAAAACTGCCAAAGTTGTGTTTAGCGAAAACTGTGGACTAGACGCAGTGCATGCAGTACGTAAAGTTAGTAAGTAAGTAAGTAAGTAAGTAAGTAAGTAAGTAAGTAAAACGTGAATTTACATAAAGAACGCAATACTTTTGTCATTTTATACGCATATGACTTTCTATTATTAGCGCCGTCCGTTTGTCAATTAGACGCGTTACTCAAGATTTGTGAGCACGAACTCACTCAATTAGACATGGCCATTAATTTTAAGAAGTCGTCTTGCCTTCGTATTGGATCTCGCATGACTATGCCTTGTGCTAATCTGTGCAACGTCCGGTACTCAGATCTCTTGAGTCAGTTAACTCAGATGTCTTGGTGTTTATATTATAAAATCGCGCTCGTTTAAATGTTGTTTGTCAAACCATAGAAAAGCTCTTTCCGTTCTGCAAATGCAGTTTTTGGCAAAGTTGGTTGCGTTGCGTTAGAGGAAGCAACTTTGCAACTTATTAATAGGAAATTTATACATAGCCTTTTATACGGTTTTGAGGCATGCCCACTGGTTAAGTCAGAACTCTCTTCCTTAGACTTTGTTGTCAATAGGATTTTTTATGAAAATGTTTAGAATGAGGAACATGGATGTCGTTAGACAGTGTCAAGCTTACTTTGATTTTAAATTGCCGAGTACGTTGTGGTGTGATAAAGTAAAGAGGTTTGAGGTTAGGCCTAAATATGCAACCTGCGGGGCAGCTTGGTAGATTACGGCATCAATGTCAAATAGTGGTTATTGTTGGTGTTATTACGCCTGAGTGTTTATTTCTTTTCTTTTCTTTTTCTGTTGTTAATTGCATGCATGTGCGTATAGCCTATGTGTTTATCTGTCGTTTTTTTCGGTGAATAAAGATGTATATATATATATAT